>MTLE01001601.1_pt1 | contig 47692 bp, 27 predicted proteins | sample 1982461 | NCBI WGS metagenome assembly MTLE01 (sample SAMN05712605, study PRJNA340218) | biofilm metagenome | isolation source: sample SPL anode biofilm adapted to -200 mV | place: USA | collected 2012-02-03
GGAACAGGCAGGCGCGGGCCGCGTCGTCCGCGTTCACGAATTCCCGCAACGGTGCGCCGGTGCCCCAGCAAGCCACCTCGGCGTCGCCCCGTTGGGCGGCTTCGTGGAAGCGGCGGATGAGCGCGGGCAGCACGTGGGAATGTTCCGGGTCGTAATTGTCGTTTAGACCGTAAAGATTGGCCGGGGCCACGCTAATGTAATCGCAATTATATTGGCGACGGAAGGCCTGGCAAAGCTTGATGCCCGCGATTTTTGCCACCGAGTACCATTCGTTGGTGGGCTCGGGCAGGCCGGTGAGCAAGGATTCCTCCTTCACCGGTTGCGGCGCTAATTTCGGGTAAACGCACGAGCTGGCGAGGAATAGGAGTTTTTTCACCCCATGCTTCCAAGCGTTGTGAATCAGGTTGTTTTGGATCTGCAGGTTGTCGTACAGGAACGATACCGGCTGGGTGTTGTTCGCTTGGATGCCGCCGACTTTGGCGGCCGCGATGAACACGTACTCCGGTTTTTCCGCCTGGTAGAAGGCTGCCACGGCGTCCGGATCGAGCAAGTTGACTTCCTGGCGAGTCTTGCCGATTAAGTGCGTGTAACCCTGGCGTTGCAGTTCCCGCCACAGGGCGCTGCCCACCAGGCCGCGATGGCCGGCTACGTAGATGCGGGCGTCTTTGGGGATATTCATAGTTTAATGCGCCGGCCGGCCGGCTGTTCAGTTAAAGGGATCGTTTCGCGAACCGTTCCACGATGGATTTGCCGATGCTCAGCGAAGCGGTGGCCGCCGGTGAAGGCGCGTTGAGCACGTGCACGATGCGGCTGGTTTCCACGATGTGGAAGTCGTCCAGCAACGCGCCGTCGCGCCGCACCGCCTGGGCGCGGATGCCCGCCGGGGCGGGTTCCAAGTGTTGGGCTTTGATCTCCGGGATCAACCGTTGCAGGGCTTTGACGAACGCGGCTTTGTTGAACGAGCGCCACATTTCGCCCGCGCCCATCCACCAGAACTTGGCCGCCATGCGCATGAACCCGGGGAAAAAGAGCGTTTCCGCCAATTCGCCGAACTTGAGATCCGTCTTGAAATAACCTTCGCGCGCGAAGGCCAGCACGGCGTTCGGGCCGCATTCGACATGGCCGGACACCATGCGGGTGAAGTGCACGCCGAGGAACGGGAAGCGCGGGTCGGGCACGGGGTAGATCAGGTTCCGGCACACGTGTTGCATGTCGTGTTTCACCAGGTAATACTCGCCGCGGAAAGGCACGATTTTGACGTCAATGCGGCACCCCGCCATCTTGGCGATGTGATCGCAGTAGAGCCCGCCGCAATTCACCACGTGCAGCGCGCGAAATTCGCCCGAGTTGGTGCGCAAGGCCACTTCGTGCGCCAGTTCGGTGATGCCTTGCACGGTGACTCCCGTTTGCACGGATTGCTTGCGCTCGCGCAGGATGCCCGCCAGGCGCTCGCACACCAGGCGGTAATTGATGATGCCCGTCTCCGGCACGTGGAGGCCCGCGATGCCCGCGCAGTGGGGCTCGAGTTCCTTGAGGCGTTTGGCGTCGATTTTCGCGCAGTCCACTCCGTTGGCCTTGCCGCGCTCGTACAATGTTTCCAGGCGGCTCAACTCCTCTTGCTGGGTGGCCACGATGATTTTGCCGCACTTTTCCCAGGGGATTTTCTCGCGCGTGCAGAAGGCTTCCATCTCCGACTTGCCGGTGCGGCAATTCACCGCCTTCAGCGAGCCGGGCTTGTAGTAAATGCCCGAATGAATGACGCCCGAGTTGCGCCCCGTCTGGTGCTGCGCCAGGCTCGATTCTTTTTCGAGGACCAGGATTTTCTTGTCGGGATACCGCAAGCTCAAATGGTACGCGCTGGCCAAGCCCACCACGCCGCCCCCGATCACCGCCACATCGTATTTTTGCATGTCCGCTTCCTACTTGATCTCCGCCAGCTTTTTCTCCAGCACCTGGCCCGCCAGCCCTGGATTCGCTTTGCCTTTGCTCAGTTTCATCACCTGGCCTTTGAGAAAATTCAACGCCGCCCCCTTGCCCGCCTTGTAATCGGCCACGCTGCGCGGGTTGGCCGCGATGGCTTCGTCGCAGAATTTCTCGATGGCCCCCGTGTCGCTCACTTGCAGCAAGCCCTTGCGGGTGACGATTTGTTCCGGGGTCTCGCCCGTGGCGAACATTTCGGCGAACACTTCTTGTGCGATCTTGCTGTTGATTTTGCCGGAGTCGACCAGCTCGATCAGTTCCAGGATCGACGGGGCGGGGAATTTCAAATCGGCCAGCGCGGTTTGCGTTTCCGCCATTTGGGCGCGCAGGTTGTTGATTACCCAGTTCGCCAGCGCCTTGGGATTCTTCGCGCTCTTGGCGGCCGATTCAAAGTACACTGCCAGCGGCGTGTCGTTCACGAAGGTCTCCGCGTCGGACGCGGGCAATTGGTACTGCGCCATCATGCGCTGCTTTTTAGCCAGCGGCAATTCGACTTGCCGGGCGCGCACCGCCGCCAGCCATTCCGGCGTGGGGGCCATGGGCATGAGGTCTGGCTCGGGGAAATAGCGGTAATCATGCGCCTCTTCCTTGGTGCGCATGATCTCGGTCATCCCGGTGGTGTCCTCCCAGCGGCGGGTTTCCTGCGCCAGTTTCCCGCCTTTGCGGAGCACGTCGATCTGGCGGGGGATTTCGTATTCCAACGCCCGGCGCGCGCCGCTGAAGCTGTTCATGTTCTTGATCTCGATCTTCATGCCCAGCTCTTTTTGGCCCACGGGGCGCACGCTGACGTTGACGTCGCAGCGCACCATGCCCTTTTCCATGTCGCAATCGCTCACACCGCCGTAAATCAAAATGGCTTTAAGCGCCTCCAGGTAGGCGTACGCCATGTCGGGCGAGGTGATGTCCGGCTCGGTGACGATTTCGAGCAGGGGTACGCCCGCGCGGTTGAAGTCCAGGCCGCTCTGGCGGTCGAAGTGGAAGCTCTTGCCGACATCTTCCTCCAAGTGGGCGCGATTGATGCGCACTTGGGCCATCCGGCCCTCGAATTCGAATTCCACGCGCCCGCAGCGCGTCGAGGGGCGGTCGTATTGGGTAATCTGGTAATTTTTCGGCATGTCCGGATAGAAATAATTCTTCCGGTCAAACTTGGCGTACGGGGTAACCTCGCAATTGAGCAGCAGGCCGGTCAGGGCCGTGAGCCGCAGGGCTTCTTCATTGGGGACGGGCATCACGCCCGGCAACCCCAGGCAAACCGGGCAAACGCGGGTGTTGGCATCCGCGCCGAACTCGTTCGCGCAGCCACACCACATCTTCGATTGAGTCTTCAGTTGGACGTGCGTTTCCAGTCCAATCACCGCTTCGTATTCCATGCGCCCCTTTGTGCCATAAACCCCGGCCCATGACAAATGATTATGGCGAGGTGCCAAAGGCGGGATTCCGGAATGGCAATAGTGCCTGGCGGCAACATTGATTCCCCTCGCGCCATCGCGTGCAATATGGGCATGTCGCAAAAAGCTCATCCTTGAATTTCGGTGGACACTAAGGTATGCCTTGGGAAGCTGGTGATCCGTGGCACTCCGGTAATTAAAGCAGGTCTCAATTTATGATTGCCAAGTCACTCGACAAATATGCCGGAGCCCTTTCCCTTTTGTGGATTGTTGGGGGATATGCGATATGGCGATTCGGAATGGCCACTCATCATTCATTCCTGGCGTCAATACAATCGGTAGAGACCATCGTTTCCATCGTTTGGTTCGGTATTAGCATTTTATTGGTTACTGCGGGCCTTCGACGGGGGAACACAGTCGGACGAATTTGTGCGCTTTGCGCCATCGGGTTTCTTTTTTTGTCGACGGAGCACCTTCACAGGTTGGGCAATCTTTTCAGAAAAGACGAGTATGCGGATATCTATATTGGCGCACCCGAATGCCGCGTGAAGGCCATGATACGCACCGGCCAGGAGGAGACCGCTTTTCTTAAGTCAATCACCCAGTTTGCCAAACTGCATCAAATTCGCGAGTGCAGGCAGAAGCTTTACGGTGCATATTCAGGGCCGTCACGTCCCACTTACAAAGGCGAGCACGTCGCAATCTGGTCCGGTGTTGGCTGGCCTGCGAACGCGAGCGAGAAGACTGGCACCGTTCGTTTAGCACCCTTTGACGAGGCCTATCCGGTCGAGGATTTTAAGCGCCTGGCAGATTCGTTGGCCAGCACGATGCGTTCAGCCCTTCAAGGCCACGTTGAGGTGATATATAAGGAGCCGGAGAAACCATGAAACTTGGCGCATAAGGCCAAGTGTTGATCGCGGGCCATTTGGGACACGGGGATGGAAACACCGCCGATTAAAAACTGAATTTTCACGGAAGCGGAATATCCCTCTTTGCATGTCCAGGGACGAAGCAAAGGGTTGGAGCACCTGGCCAAAACTGTGGAGTGGCATGGCGATTTAATGTGACAGATCCCTCCTTGATGGTTCTAATCTTCCATGAACCAGCGTGGCAAGTTAACGGTGGTTGGCTTGGGAATGCTCGGCATCATGCTTTCCATCGGCCGGATTTGCAGTTTCTACAAGTCATCCCTCGCCCGCATTTCCATCGGTCCTAATCGCGTTACTCCTCAAATTTCGGTGAGCTCCGGCGGTTGTGGCAGCCTGTATTTGGTGGCACCTGACGGCAGTTTGTGGGGGGCAGGCATAAATCCGGAATTTTGGGATGGTTTGGCGACCGTGCCGCGCCGAATAGGAACGAATTCGGATTGGCAAGCGGTCGCCGGAACACCGGATTTTTTAGTGGCCTTGAAAACCAATGGGACTCTATGGCAGTGGGGTAGTTTGGTTAAACCTCACCGGGGGCAGGTGGGAACTGCAACCAATTGGGGCGCCATATCGGGCGGAATGGATCACGTGTTAGCGCTACGAAATGATGGCACCCTGTGGGCCTGGGGCCACAACGATTACGGGCAATTAGGAATGACCAACACGGGGGCGCTCTCCGGCAGTGCCGCCCCAGTTCAAGTGGGCCGAGAAACCAATTGGGTGTCAATTTCCTCGGGAGGCCTGCAAATGGAGGATGGCAGCTGCCGTTATTTAAACTTGGCGCTCCGACGTGATGGAAGTTTGTGGGCCTGGGGAGGGTACGGTCCTCGAAACGAAATTCAGTGTGAGCCGGTGCAAGTTGGTGGGGAAACCCATTGGGTGGCTACGGGGGCACGTGATGGTGGCGATAAGGGCGTGAAACGCGATGGTAGTTATTGGTCCTGGGGACGATTCACATTGCGGCCGAACGCACACTCAAAATCGAAAGCATGGATGCGTTGCGTTGGAGGTCTTGATCATAACTTGGTATTGGAAAAAGACGGATCCTTGTGGGGATGGGGCACGAATCAATTTGGCCAAGTTGGCGATGGCACCAAAAAACGCTACGATAATCCGAAAAAGATTGGACTGAGGACGGATTGGGTTGCCGTAGGCGCTGCTTACTACTCCAGTGTGGGGCTTACCGCCGATGGGACGCTTTGGGGGTGGGGAGAACATTTTTGGGAACCGCCCAAAATGGGGAAAGCGATCGAATTGCTGAAATTATCGCCTATCGGACCCCGCCTCCCAGCGAAAATTGGCCTGACGGATAAATTTGTTACTTCCTCAGCCCCCGAACCCATCGCGATTTTCGTTCCGGCCGCAAACAAATAAATGAACGCGGCTAATGTAAACCGACGTTTAATGGACTCCCCCCCCGCGGGCTATTAGCCTCCCAGCCGTAGAAAGCATGGCAATAAAGTTGCCCGCCCCTGCTAAAACCTGATTATCGAAAGGCCAAGTCCTGTGAAAAAAAACGCCAAAATCAGAGGTGTTCAAGCAGTCTGTCTTTAATCAATAGCCTCTAGCGCCACTACATGGGATTGGTCAGAAATACCGTTTGGCAAAAGCACATCCCAGCTCCGTTCGGAGTTATCCACCCGCAAAAATATGGTCGCCTTACCAGGAGGGGTGTTGATAGGTTTATCCAGGTAAAGGTGATCGCGGGCCATTTGGGACACGGGGACGGAAACACCGCCAATCAAAAGCCGAATTTTCACAGAGGCGGAATATCCACCCCTGTTCAATTGCATGTCCATAGGCGATAAATTCATTCTTAAATAGACGTCTATATCTGCTGCCGATATCAAGGCAATTTTAGCCGTTCAACCCTCACTCAACCGTCACGCTCTTCGCTAAATTGCGGGGTTTGTCGACGTCGCAGCCGCGGGCGATGGCGATGTGGTAGGCCAGCAGTTGCAGGGGCACGATGGAGAGGATGGGGTAGGCCGGTTCGGCGGTGCGCGGCAGGTAGATGACTTCTTCCGCCACGGTTTGGATTTGCGTGTCGCCTTCGGTGGCTACGGCGATGATGGGGCCTTTGCGGGCGCGGATCATGGCGAGGTTGGCCATGGTTTTATCGTACATGGCGTCTTGGGGCACCAGGAATACGGTGGGCGTCTGGGCGTCGATCAGCGCGATGGGCCCGTGTTTCATTTCCGCGGCGGAGTAGCCTTCGGCGTGGATATACGAAATTTCCTTGAGCTTGAGCGCGCCTTCCAGGGCAATGGGGTAGGTGCAGCCGCGGCTGAGGAAGAAGAAACTGGACGCCTGGGCGTATTTCTGCGCGATGCGTTTGATCGCCGCGTCTTGCGCCAGCAGGCCCTCGATTTGTTTCGGCGCGGCCTCGAGGGCGCGCAGGATTTCGAGCGCGCGGTTTGCCGAGAGCATGCGCAAACGGCCCAGATGCACGGCCAGCAACGACAGCGCCGTGAGGGTGGCGACGAAAGCTTTGGTGGAGGCCACGCCAATCTCCGGCCCGGCATGCAAATAGATGCCGCCATCGGCCTCGCGGGCGATGGTGCTGCCCACGACGTTGACGATGGCCAGCGTGCCGTGGCCCCGGCGCTTGGCCTCGCGCAGGGCCGCCAGGGTGTCGGCCGTTTCTCCAGATTGCGAGATCACCAGCAGCACGGTGTCGCGCTCCAACGGGGCGTTGCGGTAGCAGAATTCGTGGGCGTACTCGACTTCCACGGGGATGTGCGCCAGCTCTTCGATCAAATATTCGCCCACCAACGCCGCGTGCCAGCTGGTGCCACTGGCGGCGATGACGATGCGTTCGATGGAGCGCAGTTCGGCGGTCGTGCGGTTCAACCCGCCAAACCGGGTGGTGGCGCCCTCGTGGTCCACGCGCCCGCGCAAGGCATTCTCCACCGTGCGGGGTTGCTCGTAGATTTCCTTGAGCATGAAATGCGCGTAGTCCCCGCGCTCGGCGTCTTCGGAGCTAAATTCCAGGTTGCTCACTTTGACGTTGGCGGCGCCGGCGCCGAGGTTAATGACGTCAAAGCGGTCGGCCGTGATGGTCGCGACGTCGTAGTCGTTGAGATAGACGACTTGGCGCGTGTGGGCGACGATGGCATTGGCGTCGCTAGCCAAGAAATTTTCGCCGGTGCCGATGCCGATGATCAGGGGTGAGCCGCGCCGCGCGCCGATGATCACCCCTGGGTGCCGGGAGCTGATGACGGCGAGACCGTAAGTGCCGATCACTTCGCGCAACGCCGCGCAGACGGCCTCGGCCAACGGGTCGATGGTGCCTTCCTGGGGGCGTTGTTTTTCGTAATGTTCGCCGATCAAATGGGCCAGCACTTCGGTATCCGTGCCGGATAAAAACGAGTGCCCGGCGCGTACCAAGCGCTCCTTAAGGCGGTCGCAGTTTTCGATCACGCCGTTGTGGACGATGGCGATGCGGCCGGATTGGTCCAAGTGCGGGTGGGAATTTTCGTCTGCGGGCGGCCCGTGGGTGGCCCAACGGGTATGGCCGATGCCGACCTGGCCGGCTGCTGGGCTGGTAACCAGACATGGGGCGAGGCCATCGTTGATTTTGCCCTTTTTCTTGCGTACTTGCAGGGCGTCAGAATCCAGAATGGCGACGCCAGCGCTGTCATAACCCCGATACTCCAACCGCCGCAACCCTTCGAGCAAGATCGGGCTCGCCGCCTTTTTGCCAATATAGCCAATAATTCCACACATAATCGCGAGAAGTAAAACCAAGCTACACCTGGCAGGATGCAGTCCTGCCAATGGGATTAATTGCCCCGGGACGAAGGGTTGGTTGGAGTACGCCGTCCTGGTCAGCGTGAGCACATTCCCACTGTGCCATTGCCTGGAAGAGCTTATAGCTGAATCTGAAAGAATGCAAAAGAGAATCGTTGGCCTCCAGGCGAGAGAATGGCCAACGGAGCGGAAACCTCGGCAAAAGGCGGTTATTTTTGTCAAATCACCGGCTAAAATGGCCAGATAATGGCTGGCAAAGTGGCCTCAGCTTGCCGGAACGCAGTGGCCTTAGCTCGTATTGACGCGGTATCCCGAGCTGGAGGATGACGATAAATATTTTAACTATCTTATTGGATAAGAATGATTTTTATGCTTTAGTGCGGGCTCTCCAAGGGCTCCAGGAAAAATCGTGAACGGAGTTTCAGCTTGCGAACAAGGCCTAATGTTTGTTAAAAACGGTAAACGTCATATATGGCAGCTATTGGTCGATTTCAAAAGGGCGACGACATCTTCCATGCGAAGGTCGTTGATGGCGAGTTGTTTCGTCTCCAAGGCGACGTGTTTGGCTCGCCTTCCTACGAGAAGAAGCCAGTGCCATTAAAAGGGGTCAAAACTCTGACGCCCGTCGCGCCCTCCAAAATTATCGCTGTCGGTTTAAATTACGCGGATCATGCGCGTGAGACCGGCAAGAACCTGCCGAAAGAGCCTTTGTTCTGGTTGAAAGCGCCCACGGCATTGATCCCGGATGGCGCGAAGATCGAAATCCCGTTTAGCAACCACCGCACGGATTACGAGGCCGAACTGGCGATCGTAATTGGCCGCCGGGTGCGCAACGTCACTCCCGCCGCCGCCGCCCGCTATATTTTGGGTTATACCGCCGCCCAGGATATCACCGACCGCACAATTCAAGAGTCTGAGGGTCAATGGGCTCGGTGCAAATCCTTCGATACTTTCACCCCGCTGGGGCCGTATATCGAAACGAAGATCGATCCGCATGATTTGACCATCCAGCTGTTCCAAAATGGCCAGTTGCGGCAAAACTCGAATACGAGCCAGCTCATATTCAACTGTTTCCACCTGGTCAGCTTCATTTCCACGAACCTGACTTTGTTGCCGGGTGATGTGATCCTGACGGGTACCCCTAGTGGGATCGGCCCGATTGAATCCGGCGACCGCCTGGAAGTGCGCATTCAAGGGCTCACACCGTTGGTGAACACGGTCAAGTAATTAAAGTTTTTGGTAGCGTGTCATTTTGCACCGCCTAGAGGTTGCCTCAAGCGCTTCTAGGCGGTGTTTCTTTTTCGGCGGCGGATTAGGCTTCTGGTTTATTTCCTCAATTTAGCGCTTCGGTTGGCCCTTGCAGGAGGCCAGACGGGAAGGGCGTGACGATTTTGTCATGGGGGTGTCATTCAGGCGTTGTGCAAACCTGCCGATAATCCTATTTGGTATTATAAGCTTTTGATGGGGAGAATGAACTGGATGCGTTAGGTTGCCTGAGCGCATCCCGTTTCGCTTTTAGGTGGGTTTCACTTACAGCCAGGAAAGGGGATAGGTCCAGTTGGGTTTTGGCATAAGAATCGCTGCAATTGGCATGGTTTCCACCATGGTGATTTCCTGGCAAGAGGCTGGGCCTGATGAGGGATTATTGGTGAGACTTAAGTTGAAGAGGAGCTATTTGCGTAAGCTTAATATGAAGGTTTTCCGTACGATTTAGCATGAAGAATCCGAGCTTTTTTGTGGGGGTAGCTTGCCTGGTGGCCCAATTGGCTAATGCCGGGCAAGTGATGGTCACCGAAATCATGTTTCATCCTGGCTTGGGGGAACCCGGTGGGGAGGGGTATATCGCTGAAGATACGCGCCAGGAATATATCGAGCTTTATAATTCCGGTCCGGACGCCGTGGATTTGCAGGGCTGGCGCTTGAGCAAAGCCGTGGATTATGCGTTTCCCGCCGTGGTGATCCCGCCCCAGGGCTATTTGGTGGTGGCAGCGGATGCCGATTTGGCCCGGTTCAAGGCTGCTTATCAGGTGAATTATCCCGCTATCACCAACGCTGCCATCGTGGGTGGTTGGAGTGGGCGATTGCGCAATAGTGGCGACAGTATTGAGTTGAAAGACAGCTTGGGGGCTAAAATTGATTCCGTGTCGTACGCCACCGAGGGGGATTGGGCTATGCGCCGCGAAGGCGAAGGGTATCCTGGCCAGCCCACGTGGTGGCGCGGTTGGGGCTGGCAAAACGAGGCTGATGCGGGCGGCAAATCGCTGGAATTGATCAACGCCGCCGTGCCCAACAAACATGCCCAAAACTGGGCGGCCAGCAGGGTCGATGGCGGCACCCCAGGCGGACCCAATTCCGTGGTAGCTACGACTACCGCCCCCATCATTTTAAAGGTGACGCATGCCCCCACCGTGCCCCGTTCCACTGAGGCGGTTACCATTACCGCGCATCTGGCGGATTCCACGGCGACCAATGCCGCCGTTCTTCTATGTCATCGTCTGGATGGAGATACCAATTTTCAGCAAACGGCCATGCTCGATGATGGCCAGCATCGCGACGGACCCGCTGGGGACGGCGTTTACGGTGCGATCTTGCCCCCGCAGACAAACCAGGCATTGACGGAGTTTTACGTGCAGGCCACGGGTGCGGATGGCTTGGTGCGCACATGGCCGGGGCCGACGGATAGCGCCGGCACGCAGGGCGCCAACGCATTGTATCAGGTGGATGACACCGATTACGCGGGCAGCCAGCCGCTCTATCGGATTCTCGTTTCTCGCGCCGAGTGGAAAGCTTGGCTGCATCTCATGGATAATGTTTCCGGCGGCCGGTATAGCGATCCCGCCATGAATGGCACGTGGATTAGCGCGGATGGTTTGGGCACGGAAATTCGTTACGCAGTCAGCGTGCGCAATCGCGGCGCCGGCACGCGCGAGGCCAAGCCGCATAATTTTCACGTGGGTTTTCCCAACGACCGGCCTTGGCGCGGGCTGACGTCACTAGCCCTTAACACGCGCACCGTGCATGCCCAGGTAGCGGGCAACGCGATCAATGTGGCTGCCGGTCTGCCCTGTCCTTACGGCATGCCCGTGCAAGTGCGGGTCAACGGCGCGAACCTAGCGCATGCCCAGCCGGATGGTTCCACCGATTCCTTTCAATTCGGCTCTTATTTCGCCTTCCAGCCTTACGGCAAGGAATGGCTGGACACCCATTTGCCAAGTGATTCCAATGCGAACATCTATAAGGGGGTGTGGAATTTTGATAACCACAGCCTCAAGCATCCTGCCGATTTTGCTTATTTGGGTGAAGATGCCGTGGCATACCGCAAGCTGTATTCCACTAATGGCCCCACCGATAGCACCGGGCCTTACACCAAGCAAAGCAACGTTTCGGAAGATGATTGGACGGATCTGATCCACCTCTGCAAAACTTTATCCCAAACGCCGGACACCAACTTTTACGACGCGGTTTCCGCCACCGTGGATATTGAAGAGTGGTTGAAATATTTCGCGGTGACTTCCCTGGTCGGCAACGGTGAAACCACTTTGGGCACCGGGGCTGGCGACGATTATGCGCTTTATTGCGGCCAGATAGATCCGCGGTTCCGCATTTTGCCACATGACATGGACACCATCCTCGGGCAGGGAGACAACGTTCCCAGCCTGGATCGCAGTGTGTTTAAAGCTTGCGATGTTCCAGCGATCAATCGGTTTTTGAAAAATCCCCAGATTGCCCCTCGGTATTTCGCCATGCTGCAAGCCCAGGCGGATACCACTTTTTCCGCGGGCCAAATGGATCCCTTGCTGGACCAGGTGTTGGGCGCCTGGGTGGACGCCAGTTATATCCAAAAGATGAAAGATTTCGTGGCTGCCCGGCGGGTTAGAGTGTTGGCGCAAATTCCGCGAACTCTTTCGGTGACGACCGGCCTCGAGGCTGCCAGCGGTTATCCGCAAACGACCAATAGCTCGGTCGCGTTGAGTGGCAACGCAGATGCCATCCAGACCCGTTCGGTGTTGGTCAACGGGGTGGCAGCCGCTTGGACTGCCTGGCAAGCCGCCTGGTCGGCGCCGAAAGTGGCGCTCCAGCCGGGTTTGAACTTTGTGCTCGTGCAAGCGTTCGATGAAAACCAATTGGAGATTGATCGCACCAATGTAGTAGTTTGGCGGGACACTAGCACCACCACTTCCATTGCGGGTGGCACGTTGAATGCCGATGCCCATTGGACGCCAGCCAATGGGCCCTACTTGATTCAAGCCAATCTTACGGTGGCGAGTGGGGTAACTTTGACGATCGACCCGGGGACCGTGGTTTACTTGGCGTCGGGAGTTGATCTCATTGTGGCCAATGGCGGACGCATTTTGGCCGAAGGCACCCCGTCCGAGGGCATCGTTTTTGCCAGTCCACCGAACGCCACCACTAGTTGGGGGGGCTTGGTGATCAAAGGCGCTTCGGGTTCGGTGGAGACCCGTTTGGCATACGTTTATTTCGTGGGTAATAACACGACCTGCATCGAAGTGGCGGGCGGCACGCTCTACTTGGATCATGCCAATTTCGGCACCACCACGCACCAATACGTGGCGCTCGACGGGGCTTCGTTCTTGATCAGCCACTGTTATTTCCCCTCCGCCACCACGACGTTCGAGTTGTTGCATGGCACGGGCGGCATCAAGGCGGGCGGGCGGGGCATCGTGCGCGATTCGTTCTTTGGCCGCGCCATCGGGTACAACGACGTGATGGATTTCACCGGCGGCAACCGTCCGAATCAACCCATTATTCAATATTACAACAACGTGTTTATCGGCTCGGACGATGACATTCTGGATTTAGACGGCACGGACGCGTGGATCGAAGGCAGCATTTTCCTGCACGTGCATCGCAATATCGCGCCGGATAGTTCCAGCGCCATTTCCGGCGGAGACAATGGCAGCGACACTTCGGAAGTCACTATCGTCGGAAATATTATTTACGACTGTGACAACGCCGCCACCGCGAAACAGGGCGATTACTTCACTTTGTTCAACAATACCATCGTTCGCATGACGAAAAACGGTGGGGTGGATTTCGATTCCGGGGTGGTCAATGTGCGCGACACTACGCCCGAGATCACGGATTTTGCCAGGGGCTTTTATCTGCAAGACAATGTGATCGCGGATGTCGAAAATAATCGCTTGGCACGCAATTACGATGCCAGCCAAACGACGGTCATTTACAGCAATAACATCATGCCGGTGGCTTGGGATGGTCCTGGCGGTGGCAATATCGTGGCGGCGCCGCGTTTGAAGCATATTCCCGATCTGGCCGAGACGCAGTTTAAAACCTGGCAGCAAGCCCAGGTGATGTGGCAATGGTTCGCCAACGACTGGCCCACCAACGAGGCTGGCCGTTCGGTGACGCCGAAAGGTTGCCCTGCGCATTCGGGAGTGGTTCTCACGGGAGTGCCTCTCGGCACGACCGCCGAGGAGGCTGGTTCCATTATGGTTGGACCTTGGGCCGGCGGCACCAATACCCCGGCAGGGGGATTTCCGCTGGGCTCGGGCTTTACCCATTATCGGTGGCAATTGGATGGTGGTGATTGGAGCACGGAAACGGCCATAACCAATCCCATCGTCCTCACAGGCTTGGCGAACGGCACCCACCATCTGGCGGTGATTGGCAAGAACGATGCGTTGCTTTATCAAAATGACGCTGCGCTCGGCGAGCATGCCATGGTGACGCAAACGGCCGATTGGGTGGTGGACAAATCGCTGGCGACTCACGTTCGCTTAAACGAAATTCTGGCGCATAATGTGAGTGTTCCTCTGGCGGGAGGAGTGGTGGCGGACGCGATTGAGTTGTTCAATGGCGGCACAACGGCTGCCGACCTTTCGGGCATGAGTCTGGCTAAGGGTACCAACGACAACGCGTTCGTGTTCCCGGCAGGCACCGCGCTCGAAGCAGGTGCCTGCCTGGTGGTATATGCTGATGCGGTCACGAATGTAGCTGCGCATCACTTGGGCTATGGCCTCGAAAGTTCAGGTGGCTCGGTTTATCTATTTAACCGCGACGGAAGTGTGGCTGATTCTGTCGATTATGGCCTGCAATTGCCCAATCTTTCAATTGGCCGCCGAGGCGATGGTTCCTGGACTTTGAACCAGCCCACACTGGGCGCGGCTAACATTGAGGAGCCACTGGCCGGCGCGGATTCGCTGGTCATCAATGAATGGCTGGCCGCTGCGCGCACGGTCGCCGCTTCGGATTTTATCGAGCTCTACAACCCCGCCGCTGAACCGGCGGCTTTGGGCGGCCTCATCCTGGCTAATCAATCCGTGTGCCAGCCAGGGCTTCCTGCCATTGCGCCGTTGAGCTATATCGCTGGGCACGGTTTCACCGTGTTTTACGCGGATGGCCAGGCGGCCAAAGGCGCGCGGCATTTGGATTTCACCTTGCCCCTTGGCCCCTCAGCCATCGGGTTGTTTGACGCCGATTTTTCACCCATCGACTTGGTGTTTTATGGGCCACAGAGTGTGGATGTATCGCAAGGGCGCACTCCCGATGGCGCGAGCGCGTGGCGCTGGTTTAACCTGCCCACAGCGGGGTTCGATAACGGCGGTGATTTAGTGACGACGAACATCGTCACGCAAACTATGCCGCTCCTCTACAACACCAATGTGTGGCGCTACAATCAGACCGAGGTGCCCGCCGCCGATTGGATTGCGCCCCATTACACTGCCGATGCCACCTGGCCTTCCGGCGCGGCGCTGTTGTATGTCGAATCCAGCTCACGGCCTTGGCCGAAGAGCACGCCCCTGACGCTGGGGCGAATTACTTACTATTTCCGCACGCATTTCCAAGTAACCAATGACTTGGCGGGTACCGTGCTGAATCTGAATGCCATGATCGATGATGGCGCGGTGTTTTACCTCAATGGCCAGGAAGTGTTGCGCTTGCACCTGCCTGACGGGACGGTGACCTATGATACTTTGGCCGATGACCATGAGTCTGCGGTAGAGGGGCCATATGCGCTGGCGATTAGCAATCTGGTGGCAGGTGACAATGTTTTTGCAGTCGAAGTGCACCAATCAAAAGCCGATAGCAGCGATGTGGTGTTTGGGCTTTCGTTGGAGGCCACTTTGAGCACCACCAACCTAGTGACCAACAATATTACCTTGCCGGTGGTCTTTAGCGAAATCATGGCACACGGCCAGACGGCCTTAAGTGGCAGCGGTGGCGCGCTCGATTGGATCGAGTTGCATAACTCGGGTACGAGCGAGGTGAATCTATCAGGCGCGAGCCTTTCGGATGATCCGGCCGTTCCCCGCAAATGGGTGTTTCCAGAAAATACCGTCGTGCCGGCGGCTGGATATTTAGTGGTGGCGTGCAATGGCAACTTGCCCGCGTCTACCAACAACACCGGATTTAGCCTGCAAGCGGAGGGCGGGGCGGTGTTCTTGTTTGCGGCGGGCGACGGCAAATTGGTGGACACGGTGGCGTATGGTTTGCAGGCGCCGGATCTATCGATTGGCCGGGTAGATGGCCTGGCTGGCTGGCAACTAACCGCGCCCACCCCTGGAGCGGCCAATTTAGCCGCCCTGCTGGGCGACTCGAGCCATCTAAAAATCAACGAATGGATGGCGTCTCCGGCAACCGGGGCGGATTGGTTTGAACTCTACAATCCCGAGGCCCTGCCGGTGGAGGTTTCGGGCTTTGAAGTCGCCGATGACCTCACCAAATCTCTGCTGCACCCATTCCCTGTGCTTTCCTTTATGGGCGCGGGGGCATATCTCAAGATCGTGGCGGATAGCGACCCTGGCCAGGGTCCCAATCATGCCAATTTTAAATTGAGCGCGTCGGGGGATTCCATCTTCCTGCTCAACGCAGCCCAAGATGTGGTGGACCAAGTGAGTTTCCTGGCGCAGAGCAAAGGGATTTCTCAAGGGCGTTACCCCAATGGCAGCCCGGACATTATCACTTTCACCAATAGTCCGACGCCTGGTGCCGCCAATACTCTCGGCACCGCGGTGGTGGACAGCGATAGCGATGGCCTGCCTGACACTTGGGAAACCGCCCATGGTTTGAATCCCAATAATCCTAATGACGCGAACCTCGATAGTGATGGCGATGGCTTGACGAACTTGCAGGAATACTGGGCGGGGACCGATCCTCAAGATCGCACCAGTGGTTTAGCGGTGGCCGTATCCATCACCAATGGCCATCCCGCCATTCGCTTCACCTCCGTGCCGGGCAAAACTTATCGGGTGGAGTTCGCCGACATGGTGGCCGCCAGTGCCTGGCAAGAGTTGGTTACGCTGACGGCGGCCGCAGGCGAAACCGTTTTGACCACTAGCGACGCAAATTCGGCGGGCTCAACCGTGCGGTTTTACCGCGTGGCTCTGGTGCTGGCGCCGGGGAACTAACCGGTTGGTAATACAGGATAGCCGAGTTGGGTGCCGTGGGGATTTCCAAATTTAAAGCCCCCAACTGGGCGCCAGTCATCGTGCAGGTGGAAGTCGTATCCTCGAAATGGATCGCGTAAGTGGTGTTGGCTTCCAGCCCGCGCAGCGCAATCACCTGAGTCGCGTTGGCCGAGTTTTCCCGCCGGAATAGCAGGGCGAAACCATCCTGGGACTGGGGGCGATGAAATTGATAGCCGAACCACGCGGCCGAATTAGTGGTATGCGAAAACAGCGGATAGAAGTCGCCGAGCATGAAAGGGCGCAACTTGCGGTACAAAGCGGTGGTGCGTTTGACGGCGGTTTCGACGGATAATTTCGGGGTGTCCAAACGGCAAGCCGTTTCACTGGGGGCGAGGATGTTGCCCGCCGTCATGGCACTGCGAAAACCGTAGGCGGGCTCCAGGGCAAAATTACCGCACCCGTGCAGGGGAATCCAGCGGTAGAGCGCGGCGTTCTGCAATTGATCGGCCGTTGGAGCGCATTGGCCGCTGCACTGAAGATCGCTATGCCACAGAGGCAGGCCGTAACGGAAAGTCTCGATGTCCAGCCGCCGGCCGCCGCTCGAGCAATTGTCGATCATCAAGCCCGGATGGCGTTTTTCCAATTCTTCCCACAGGGCGTACAGGCCCTCAATGTGACGGATTTCGGTGATGCCTTGCCGGTCCGGCGCGTCGTTCCGCTGCCAAAAGCCGAGGGGATCGATATTAAAATCCCAGCGCACCCAGCGAATATTGGCGGTGGTGATATGGGCGTCCAAGAGGCCCGTGAGCCAGCGGCGCGCGGCTGGATCGTGCAGGCGGAATAGCTGGCTCCATTCGCCCTTGGCGCGCAAGACCCATTCCGGATGCTCTCGGTCAATGCGCGTGCCCGGATGCACCCGTTCCGGTTCAAACCACAGCAAGTACTCAATGCCCGCCGCGCGCACCGCGTTGCCGATGGGTTCCAACCCGCGCGGGTATTTGGCGAGGTCCACCTCCCAATTGCCCGTGCCATTGGGGAAGCCGCCCGGATACCATTGCTGCGGGTCCATGTCCGACCACAGCACCTCCACGCCGCGTTCGCGCAAGGGGAGGGGAGCGATGAGATGCGGTTGCTCGTACGAGCCATCGGGCGCGGTGTAGTTCACTGTGCCACAAATCGGCGGGTAAACCAGCTGGCCTTCGCGGCGAGGGTAATAATGAGCCAAGGCGAGGGAACGAAACAGGTTGTTGCCGCGCAAGGCATCGCCGCCTTGCCAGAAGGCCAACACCACGCGCGGCGTGCGCACGGATTCGCCGGCGTGAAGGCGGAAATGGGTGTGTTGCTGGCCCGCGCGCAACCGGAACTGGCCGTCCGGCTGGGCTTGAAAAACGGCCTCCCATTGGCCGGACCAGCCAATCGCCAGCGCCACGCCGCCGCCTTTCCATTCGAGATTAAAATAGGGCATGCAGCCCTGGGAAGAGCGGCCGCCAGTGGGGGCAAACACGCGTTCGCGCGGGTCCGTGGCGGAGACGGTTTCTTCTTGCGGGGCGAAACTTAGCCCGGAATTGCCGTCCCCCGCCGCGTGATGAATCACCAACCCGGTGGCGGCTTGGTGGACGTCCAAGGCGCGAATCGCTTCCAGCATCGGCGAGTCGACGCGGCCTGTGTTTTTAAAATACACGAGCCATTCCAAGGCGGGGAAATCTTGGTAATCGATGGCCACCAGGCGAACTTCCAGGCCGGCCCTGGCATCGGACCAAACGAGGGTACGTTCCAAGCGCTCCGCATCCAACTTGCGCGTGGTGGAGGTCTTTTTACAACGGGCGAGGAAGTGGGTAGAAGCTTCGCCATTACTAATGAAGGAGAATGGTGGCTGGCTGCCATCCAAATGAGCGTGAATCCATTGGTCTTTGATCCGCATTTCTTCAGCGGTGCCAGTTGCCGCCGAAACCAAGGGAATAAAGAACAGCCAGACGGCAAACGGTGCCGCCCGCAAGGTGGCTTGAGCCAAGCCAGAATAAAGGCGCATCAGGTTCATAACACGGGAAGTAAAGGCCGCGACATCCTGCGCCAAGCCTGGTTTGCTGGCAAGCTGGGATTTGGGGCAGGCGGCGAAACGAGGGTACCGCATCAGCGCATCTGGCGCATTTGGCGGCGGGCGAAAAAGGGGTCGACGCGCGAGAGGAAAAAGTACGCCCATATTTCTTTGAGGCGAACCCAGAACGAGCGGGTGGCGCGCCAGGCATCCCACTCGACGCGGCGGCAGTGGAGCTTGGTTTGCTCGAAAAGTTCTTCCGCTTCGCGCGCCAATTGCGGGTTATCCAGCCGCAGCATAAGCTCGTAATTGATGTTCAGGCTGCGGATATCTAGGTTGGCCGAGCCCACATAGACCCGATGGTCCACCAGGACCATTTTGGCGTGGAGCATTTGGGGCTGGTATTCGTAGATCTCAATGCCCGCCTTGAGCAAGCGGGTGTAAAGCCGCTGGCAGGCCCATTGCGCCAGTTTCACATCGGAATGGCCCGCAAAGATCAATTGCACCCGGCCACCGCCGCGCGCTTTGCGCATGAGTTCGCGCCGCAGGCGGAAGGTGGGCAGAAAGTAGGCCGTCATGATTTTCACCGAACGGGCCTGGCGCAGGTCCGCTCGCAAGGCGCGTTTAAAAGAGTTGGGTGCCATTCCCGGGCCTTGCAGCACGAGTTGAATGCGCAGGCCGCTGGGGATTGCGGGCGAAGGTTCCGGCGCCGGCGGAGGGAGCAAACCGGCCGCGCGCTGGCGCACCCAGTGGATGCCATGTTCCAGCTTGAGCCGCCGCCAGCGGGCAAAACGGCGATGCCGAAACGCGGCATGTTCGTAGAGCAAATCAAACGAGGCCGCCAAATCTTTCACCACCGGATGTTCCACGCGCAAGCCGAGGTCCCGCCAGCCGCGATCCACGCCGTCCCCCTCATATTCCGGGGCGATGTTAAAACCGCCCACGAAGGCCACTTGATCATCGCAAACCAGGAGTTTGCGGTGGTCGCGGAAGCCGAATCGTTTCAGGTGAAACCGGTTGAACCAGCGGCATTCGCCGCCCGCCTGGCGCAGGGGAATCCAGTAGTCATCACTCAGCAGCAGAGAGCCCCAAGCATCGATCAATACCCGCACGAGCACTCCGCGCTGGCACGCTTGAAGGAGGGCTTCGAGAAAACGGCTGCCTAATGGGCCAGCCACAAAAATGTAGCTTTCCAGCCGGATGGAGGCTTTTGCGGCCGCGATGGCCTGCAACATTTCGGCAAAGGCCTCATCCCCCGTGTTTAACCAAAAACAGTCTGGCACCAGTGATGGCGGCATGGCGGCAGTTTAGAGGGAGAAGCAAACCAAAGTCCAGCCGGGGAAATTATGGAAGTGAAATTGGCGACAAAGTCCATTACCCGCTTGTCCCCAGAACTGGTGACTGGAGGGAAAAGGGAATTGGGCTACACTGGCCCTGTCTTTGATCGAGGCAAAAATGCGGTTTTCGTGTGTACCAAGGCGTTTGTCCGCGGCGCCGCCGAGAGCAAGGGCAGGGGAGCGGCAGCCGGGAGAGGCGGCCGGGTCGGTTAGAAGTGGTTCTTTATTTCCGCAGGAAAGGCCGGGTTAATAACCCGGCCTTCTTACTTTATCAGGGGCTTTCGCCAGCATCAAAGCGCGCTTTTATTGATGCTTTCAGCATTTCTTAACGAAGTGTGATCGCCATTTCTGTCGCTCATAGGTCCTATTCATTTAGGCTCACAAAAACCAAAACGGCCGAGGCTTGAGACCCCGGCCGTTGGACCAATGGTTCTGCTATCCGGCGCGCCAGCAAACCAGCGCGCCCGCCCAATCCATTATTGGGCTAACACGCGGAAGAATTTGGCGCCGCTGCCCACGGTCACGCTGACCGGGCTGGTGGTGCCTTCATCTGTCCAGGTGGTTTGGCTGCCGTTCAACGCAGTGGTGGACTGCAGTTTGCCGGACTTATCCCAGCTTACGGTCACATTGCCCCCAGAGACGGAGCTGATGCTAAGCTTGGATTGTTCCAAGGTGGCTTGGGCGACGCCTTGGTAGAGGTTCATGATTTGCTCCGAACTCAACGCGTAGTTGAAGACGGCGGCTTCGTCGATCGCGCCTTCAAAGTTGCGCGTGCCATCCGTGTAGTCCGCGCCGATGGAGGCGGTGCCCCCCCAAGCTTCGACTGTATGGTCGATGACGTTGGTGGTGGTAAGGTAAGTGTTACCATAGTAAACGTACAGGATCGCCTTGTCGGCGTGGATGGAAACCGCCACAAAGGACCATTGGTCGGAAGGAATTTCCGGCCCGTCTTGGTAGTTCCACGTGGAGTTATTGTTCCAGGTATAACCGAGTTTTTGGCTCACGGTATAACCCAAGCCGGCTTGGGTGGTTTGGCGGGTCATGATAATGCCCGTCCAGTCACTTTGGGCGCCGCTCGGTTTAACCCAGGCAGTGAAGGTCGCGGTGTTGGTGTTCAGGTTCAAGGCCGGGATGGTCACATAAGAGCCAGCGTCACCGGCCATGGATTGCATGGCGGAATTGCCGGTTTCAAAGATGCTGTAACCATCGGCCGGCCGCACACCCGCGATGGAATTATATCCGTTTTGAGTGTTCGCCCCGTAAGTGCCTGCGAAACCGCCATAGTAATCGGCGGCCAAGACGCCGCCGGCCGACGCATCCTGTTTCTCGTTGAAACGCCAGTAAGCTACCGGCCGGGCGGATACCACCGCTTTTTCATAGCCTGCGGCGGGGGTGACAACCGTCAAAACCGCCGCTTTGCTGGTGGCGGAGCTCTTTGGATTGGTGGCCACGAGAGTGTAGTTGCCCGCGTCGTCCGCAGTGACGCCGGCAATCGTCAGCGTGGAGTTGGTGGCGCCGCTGATGCGCGCGCTATCCACCACTTTGGCGGAACCCTTCATCCATTGATACGTCATCGGTTCACTGCCCGTGGCGGCGGCTTTGAATTGCGCCGTGCGGCCCGCGTACAAGGTTTGAGAGGTGGGTTCCTGCGCGATAGCCGGCGCCGTCAATTGCACCGCTTTGCCCAAGGCCGTGTTGTAAAGCGCGGAGATTTGATCGATGGTGAGCGATTGATCAAAGAAAGCGACTTCGTCGACCATGCCCGAGAAGGCGCGGCCCGAGCCGTTTTGGTCCGTGCCGATGGTGGCGCGGCCACCCCAGGTTTCGCTGATGTGGGCGACGATATTCGCCGCGTTGCTCAGTTTGCCATCTGTGCCGAGGTACATCGTGGCGCGGTCAGGTTGAATGACCACGGCAACGAATGACCAGGCGTTGGCCGGAGGCACCAGGCCGGATTGCCAGCTCCAGGTGGAGTCGCTGTTCCAGGTGTAACCAATCTGGCCACCGCTGGTGTAACCGATGCCGGCGGCGACGCCGTCACGATTCATGAAGATGCCGGTGTAATCGATTTCCGGATCCAGCGTGGGATAAATCCAGGCGGCGATAGTGACGGTGTTCGTCTTGACCGCCGGGGTCGGAACCGAAGCCCAGGACAGTTCGACCGCGTTGGCGGGCATTAAGGCCGTATTGCCGGATTCAAACCCGGGGAACTCCGAGGCCACCGGACCCGCTACTGCGCCACTCGGGGAATCACTGCCCCATTCAGCCGCGCTGAGGTAGGTGCCGAACAGGCCGCTCACGCTATCCACCGCGTTGGTGTTGCTGTGCTTTTCGTTAAGGCGCCAATACGCCAGCGCGCCGTTGGTGACGACGCATTCGGCATAAGAACCGACCGCTGGGGCGGTGACGGAGAGCACACCCGCCGAGGCGGTGGTGGTGCCAACTTTGTTGACCGCTTGCAGGGTGTAGCTGCCGGCGTCGGTCGCTTGCAGATTGGTCAAAGTGAGGGTCGCATTCGTGGCGCCCGCGATGTCCGCGCCGGCTTTTTTCCACTGATAGGTGATGGGCAAGGTGCCTTCCACCGGGGCGGTGAAGGTGATTTTGCCTTTGGCATACATCGCCGCAGTGGCTGGCAACACGCCCGAATTAAAGACGGGCACGCTGGCGGCGTTGACCGTCAAGGTCACTTGGCTGCTGGTGCCCGAACCGGAACCGTTGCTGGCGATCATGTCGATGGTGTGCGTGCCGGCGGAGAGGGAAGTGGTGTCCAGCACGTAAGGATTGGCGTCCGAATTGGCCACATTGCTGCCGTCCACGCGCCATTGGTAATGCAGAGGAGCGGAGCCGACAACGGAGGCGGTTAAGGTCACGGGCGTTCCGGCGTAAACCGTGCTGGCGGGGGAAAAGGTGGGCGCGCTCACTACTGGCACGCTGGCCACCGAAAGACCGAGTGAAAAGACTGCGTCGAATGCATGGCTCGAACCAGTGGTGACGGTGCCACCCGCAACCGGGATCATGGCAATTTCACCATCGGCATATACGTTGTCGCTGGCCACCGCGAAATCTTCCCAACCGGTCCCGGAGGAAGTGCGGCCGCAAGAATAAGCGTAGGTGGTGCTGGGGTCCAATTTTTGGGCCAATCCACTCCATTGCAGCCAATCGCCGTCCTCGAAGGTGAAATTATCCGCGTTGTAGGTGGTTAACAAAGTGGCGGTTGTATTGGATACGCTATAGAGATGTAGCAAGTAGGTTTGGGCGGTATCGATGCCGCCGAAAGAAGCCAGCCCGGCGGTTTTGAGCGACACCGAGGTCAAGACATAACCCAAGCTGCTGTTGCCAGTTTTGAAGGTTTGCCCAGGTTCGCCTACGGTGGGATTGTTCACCCCGTTGTCCGTGTAATAATTGAGCCCATCGGGCTTGTTTACATTTCCTTCCTCGTTGAATTGCGAAATGTCGGTCGAGCCGGGCGTGGGCGCGCTGGCGCCCAGGGAAGTCAGCGTTGCCGCTGTTTGGCCTTGGGCAGATCCTGCCAAGGCCAAGGCCGCAGTGCAGGCGGCGATTCTTAAGGTATGTTTCATGGTATTTATCTGGGTGCGTTGGCCAGAGTACAAACGCTTGCCTGCCTCGTGAGGTGCAAGAATGACAGTGCAACGTGAGTGCCCTTTTTTCATGGTTCAGACGCCAGCATAGACCAGGGCTGACGGGGTGGCTACTACCCGTCCGGGTAGGCTAGAAATTGACTCTTGAGCTTACCGCACGATGCCCCGTTGAAAGGCGACGGTGGCGGCTTCGGTGCGGTCACTGACGTGCAGTTTGCCCAAAATGTTTTTGAGGTGGAACTTGGCGGTGTTTTCGGTGAACCCAAGAATATCGCCTATCTCTTTGTTGCTCAATCCTTTAATTAACAATTGCAGCACCTGGAGTTCGCGTTCGGTTAATTCCGCTCCCGGTGGGGGTTCGGCCAGCCTTTGGGCCACGCCAGGGGGAATATATTGGCCGCCTTCGGAAACGGTTTTGATGGCTTTTATTAATTCTTCTCCCAATACGTCCTTCAGAATGTAGCCGCCCGCGCCGGCTTGGAACGAGCGATGAATGTCATCCGTTCCGTCGTACGTGGAAATCATGATGGCCTTGGCCTCGGGAAATTCTTTGCGAATAGCGGCCACGGCTTCGATGCCGCTGATATCAGGCAGGCGCACATCCATCAATACGATATCCGGCCGGTGCTGGCGATACAGTTCGATGGCTTGCTGCCCGGTGCTGGCTTCGGCCACCACGGAAACGTCGGGGTACATGCCTAAGGAAGTCATCAAGCCGATGCGAACGATGAAGTGATCGTCGACGATCAAGATCTGGATTTTTTTCTTCATGCCTAGAGGGAGGTTTCCTTTTGGGCAAAACTAAGCAAGGGGACGCAGACTTCGACTGCCGTGCCTTGGCCGGGGGAACTGGTAATGCGTAATTGGCCCCCCGCTTTTTCGGCCCGTTCGCGCATGCCCAGCAGACCGAAATGGCCTTGCTCGCTGGCGGTGGCTTTTTGGGTGTCGAACCCCCGGCCATCGTCGCGAATCGACAGGATCAAAGAGTTGGGGCCATATTCCAAACTCATCCTAATGTTCGCGGCTGCGGCGTGTTTGAGGGCATTGGACAACGCCTCCTGGCTGATGCGAAACAGGTGCATTTCTTTCCGGCTGGAGAGGGCCCGCGCGGCGCCGGTGTATTCGAAGTGGATTTGGGTCCCGGAACCTTCTTGGGGGCGGGTGGCCAATTTAGCCAAGGCGGCCGCCAGGCCGCCTTTTTCCAAGTCGAACGAGCGCAAATCCTGCACCGAGCGCCGGGCTTCTTCCTGGCTGTGGCGCACCATGGAGCAAGTCATGTCGAGAATGCGGCGGGTTTCCGGAGCCAGCTGGCGGGCCTGCCCCGCCAGGGCATTCAATTGCATGCCGATGCCCGCCAAGGCTTGTTCCAAGGTGTCATGAAATTCGCGCGCCAAGCGGGTGCGCTCTTCCAGTGTGGCCTCGTGCTGGAGTTTTTGCCGGATGATTTGGGTTTGCGCCCGGACTTTGCGCCGCAAGGTGAAGGCCCAAACAACCCCGCTCATGAGCACCAAGCCGATGGCTCCCGCCGCTCCCAAGATGCGGGCAACGGTCCACCACGGCGGGCGGGCCAGAACTTCGATATCGGCGGGCTTTTCCAGGCACAATTCGAAGACCGGATTTTTCCGGCCAGACGCTTGTTTGGCGCCTTGGATCGAATACACGCCCGTGAGCGCCAGCCGGCTGCCCTCGGGCAAAGCGGGCAATTCCGCGGCCCCCGGCATGCGGGCATTAAAGGACCACACTCCCGTTTGCAGTTGCAAAATGTGCTCTTTAGCGCCGCGCTGTTGGAAGACCAATACCCCCTCAATCCGCACGCGAGTGGCGTCGAGGCCATCCCGCCACAGGTCGTCGGGCGTCAAGTCTTGGGCTGCGGGCAGGGGAGCGGCTCCGGTTTTGCGCGCCAAGGCTTCGCGTAACACGGGCGAGGCACCTCCCAACTCGGGGTATCCCACGATTTGGGCCAAATCGCCCGGGCGCAAATCCGCCGGTTCACTCAAAGCGAAGCGCACGCCGTTGGATTCATCCATCAAGCAGCCTTCATTCTCGTGCAGGTAAACAATATGCCCGGCGATTTGAATGCGCTGGAGGGCGCTGGCTTGATAATCAAACGTCCTCAATTCCGCCACACGTTTGGTGGGGATGGCAAAAGGGTCTTCCACCGTTTGATCTTCCAGGGAAAAGGAAGGGTCGCCTAAGCGGATCGATCCGGGCTGAACGAGGCGGTTAGAGCCCCAGACTGCCAGCAAACAGCCGCGCAAGCGCACGAGCCGTTTCAAGCAGCGGGCCAAAGGTTCCAATCGATCGGGCAGGCACTGGAATTCCATCGCAAGGGTGCCGCCGGGGATCAATAGGGTGCAATGATTGGAATTCAGGCTGGTAATGATGCCTTGGATTTCCACGTATTGGGCGTCGAGGCTGCCGTTCATCAATTGGTCCCAGGAAGGATGCACTGGTTCCGGCAGGCGGCCCGCGCCGCGGCGGATGGCTTTTTTGGCGATAATGGTGGGGGAGAAATCGCCCGCGCTGGTAACGCCTTCAATCTCGAGAAACTCGCCCAATTGGGGCGAGGAAACCAGCAAGGGGGCCAATTCGTCCACATAAATGCCCCGCGTGTCGTCTTGCACAATGGCGGCGGTAGACCACAGGGCGGTGCAAGTGACCGTGCCCCGAATCCTTGCGGGCAGGCCTCGCAGGGCGTCTTCACGCTTGAGGGATTGAACTTGCCGGGCATCCCCCAAAAGCGCGTTCTTCCGCGGTTGAGAGGAGGAGGAATCCAAAATGCTGGCCATGGCCGCGCTGGGAACTATGACCCGCCCGAATACCCAGCGGCCATCGGCGGAACGGACGTTTTGGCAAACGCCCGTGAGGCGCACCCGTTGGTGGCGGCGCAGTTTGCCCACCAAGCTCGAGCCATCCAGCACGAGCGCCCGCACTGGGTCGATGCCGCATTGCAGCTCGATCTCCATGCCGTTGGTTTGCTCGCTGGCAAACACCACATTGCCTTCGACCATCGCCCATTCGCTTTCATCGGAACCCTGCATTAAAGGCAGTTCAAACTGGTATACATTGACCAATGGTTTGACTGCGATGGGAGTGTCAACCCGCTGCAATGCAGGTGCCGTTTCATTCACGTAAAGCCGGCTGCCATCATCCGACGTGAGATAAAACCAGTAAGCCCCGGATTGGGGCACTTGCAGGAATCCGTTAAACACCAAGGCCACGCCATCAGCTCGCGTTTTAACCTCGGTGGTAATTTGGGGGGTGAGGCCGGTTTTGACCGGGCGCAAGCTGCTAAAGTCAGGCAATTCCGTCCAGGTGCCTTCATAACAGGCGAATTTGACCCCGCGCGGGGAACCGAACCTGCTGCCCGGCACGGGTGATCGCTCAGATGACATACTGGCAGCGGGGATTATTTGCTGTGGTATGCCGGGGCCTTCGTAGGCAAGCTTCAAACCCAAAGGCCCATTATAATTAAACCACTGCAAGCGCAGGGGATGCTGCCCGGCCGCCAATTCGAGGCGATTGGAACGCGTCACCATGCCGTGCACCCCATCATTGTCTATCAAGGGCAAGGGGCCGATATAAGCTCCGATTTCCGTGCGGACTATCCAGGCACGGTCGCTAGCCAGGCTCACGTGGCTGCCTGGAAGGAGAGATTGGTGCGGCGAGTCTAGCTGAATCCACTCCGCGCCGCTGTCATCTTGCAGGACGAAATAGTTAGGGTTACTCACAGTGGCGCGAATCGTGCCCTCCAACCGCAAAGCGCCGGCAAATTTGCCCTGAGTGCTCATTTGTTGATGGAGTTGCCGCACGCTGGTGATGGCCGGCAAATTCGGCGAACCCGGTTCCGCGGCGGCCACGCATTGTGCCACTAATAACCCGGCTAAAAACAGGACGATTCCTGCCGTAAACCAAAGCCGGCGCATTTGTTTTCCCGGGCGCATGGCGCCATCCTAGCGGAAGCTCTCCCAAATGAAAACCCCCCGGAAATGGCGAATCACCGGCGCGGATTCGCTTTGGCGTTTACGGGCCTTTCAATCCTTGGTAGTCGTTAAGGCCAATAAACACATATGAAGCAATACCAACCATGTCGCGAGGCGAAGCCTCGGACCCAACTTTGGGCTGATCCCGCCTCCAGCAACCCGGGTGGATCACCACGCATTTTGAACTCCCAGGGCACTAGCCGAAGCTGGAAAACCTGGCTTGGATTTTTTTGTTTGCAGGCCGTCTTGGCTTTTCCTGGCCTGGCTGCGCAGCCGGAATCGGTTGCCACCCCCGCGCTGCCACCGCCTTGGCGGCAGGATGCGCCGCGCGCCACCGTCGATCCCCGGGTGCGGCAATACATCCTGCCCCAACGAGTGGTTTGGACCGCTCAGGGCAATGGCGTTGAGGTCAAAAACGCCGAAGCCTTGCTCCAAAATCGAACCGGGCAAATCACCCTCGACGCCCACGATCCTTGCGTTTTAAGCAATCAAGGCGGGCAGACGGCGGGGGTTTTATTGGATTTCGGCCGCGAACTGCATGGCGGCGTGCAAATCATGGTGTGGAATACCAAAACGGGCAAACCCGTGCGGTTGCGCGTGCGTTTTGGCGAATCCGCCAGCGAAGCCATGAGCGAATTGGGCGGGGAAAAGAACACCACCAACGACCACGCCGTGCGCGATCAAACTTGCCTCGTGCCTTGGCTGGGCACTCATGAGATCGGTAACACTGCCTTCCGCTTTGTGCGCATCGATCTCGCTGAACCGGATAGTTTCGTCCACCTTAAACTGGTGCGGGCCGTGTTCCTTTACCGTGATATCCCCTGGGTGGGTTCGTTCCGCTGCAACGACGAACGGTTGAACCGGATCTGGGAAACGGGTGCCTATACCGTGCAATTAAACATGCAGGACTACCTCTGGGACGGCGCCAAACGCGATCGCCTAGTTTGGATCGGTGATATGCACCCGGAGACGATGACGATTTGCTCGGTATTCGGTCCGCAAAGCATTGTGCCCAAGAGCCTTGACTTGATTCGCCAGGAAACCCCGTTGCCCAAGTGGATGAACGGCATCAGTTCCTATTCCATCTGGTGGCTGCTGATTCATCACAGCTGGTACCGCTACACGGGCGATACCGCCTATTTACAGCAACAAAAGGATTATTTAACGGGTTTGCTGAACCAACTCACCCAATGCGTGGGACCGGAAAACCAGGAAAAAATGCCCGAAGGGCGTTTCTTGGATTGGCCGTCCAACGAAAACAAACCCGCCATTCATGCTGGCTTGCCGGCTTTGCTGGCGATGTCCATGGATGCCGGTGGTGAACTTTGTGAGGTGCTGGGGGACAAGGCTTTGCAAATCAAATGCCGCGATACCGCCCAACGGTTGCGCACGGTGAAACCCGATCCGGCCGGGAGCAAACAAGCGGCCGCTTTGCTGGCGTTGGCGGGCATGGGTGACGCCAAAAACCTGAATCAAACCGTTATGGCGGTGGATGGCGCGCAGCGCATGTCCACTTTCTACGGGTATTACGTGCTGCAAGCGCGGGCCATGGCAGGAGATTATCAGGGCAGTCTGGATTGCATCCGCCAATACTGGGGCGGTATGCTCGATGTTGGGGCCACCACGTTTTGGGAGGATTTTGACATCGCCTGGCTGGAAAACGCGGGCCGCATCGATGAACTGGTACCCGCCGGCAAGAAGGACATTCACGGCGATTACGGCAATTACTGTTACAAAGGGTTCCGTCACAGCTTGTGCCATGGCTGGGCTTCCGGGCCGACCTCCTGGCTTTCGGAGCATGTATTGGGGGTGAAAATCCTAGAACCGGGCTGCAAAGTGGTGCAAATCGAGCCGCACCTGGGCGATTTGCAATGGGTGGAAGGCACCTACCCCACGCCGTTGGGGCCCATTCAGATCAAACACGTTAAAAAATCCGATGGCTCGATTGCCTCAACCGTAAAAGCGCCTAAAGGCGTGAAGGTCAAAAAATAGGCGCTCCAAGGTGTTTGAATAACAATCCAACTCCCAAGGTCGAATTTAGCGTGCGAGCCGGGTCTGAAATTCTTAGTTGAAATGAGGCCGGAATTGTGGCCAGACTAGCGCCCGCATAACCGTTAATCCAAGCAAGACCAAATGAAAAACAAAGAGTTCTCACTCAATCGGCGTCAGTTCTTGACGCGGACCACGATGGCCATGGGTGCCACCGCACTGTATTTCCCTTATGTGGGCAATGTGCTGGGCGCCAATGAGAAAATTCAAGTCGGTTGTATCGGTGTCGGCGGCAAAGGCGACAGCGACAGCGCCGATATCGCCCGCTGCGGCGGCCAAGTGGTAGCTATTTGCGACGTCGACCAGACCACTCTGGACAAGAAGCAAAAGCAGAAAATCAAGATCAAGGACGAAGAAGTCACTCCGTTCACCGAAGCCAAGCAGTACCAAGATTACCGCAAGATGCTCGATGAAATGGGCAGCAAGATTGATGCGGTGACGGTTTCGACTCCTGACCATAACCATGGTGTGGCAGCGATTCGCGCCATGAAGATGGGCAAGCACTGCTTCTGCCAAAAACCCTTGGTGCAGACGGTCAGCGAAGCTCGCGCCGTGCGCGCCTTGGCTCGCGAAAAGAAACTGGCCACCCAGATGGGCAACCAGGGCAGCGCCGAAAACGGCCTGCGCCGCGCGGTCGAAGTCATTCATTCCGGCCTGATTGGCGCGCCCAAAGAACTGCATGTCTGGTCCAACCGCCCGGTATGGAAGCAGGGTTATGATCGCCCGGCGGGTGAAGATCCGATTCCCGCCACGCTGAACTGGGATTGCTGGCTCGGGCCGGCCGCCATGCGCCCCTTCAAGAAGAGCGTCTATCACGATTTCCAATGGCGCGGCTGGTACGAATTCGGCACCGGCGCTTTGGGCGATATGGCTTGCCATACCGTCAACATGCCGTTCCGCGCGTTGAAGATGGGTTATCCGAACAAGATCGAGTGCGAATTGATGTCGCGCCAATATCCGGAAACCTTCCCGCTCACCTCCCGCATCCGCTTTGAATTCCCGGAACGCGAAGGCCTCCCGCCCCTCAAGTTCTGGTGGTACGATGGCAACCCTGGCGAAGCCAACATGGTTCCGCTGCGTCCGGATGCCGAACGCGCCAAAGAAATCATCAGCATGATGGGCAAGCTCCCGGGCAGCGGTGCGTTGATCATCGGCGAAAAAGGCAAAGTCTTCTCGCCGGACGATTACGGCGCCCAGTTCTACGTCGCCCTCAAGGGTGAAGAAGATTTCGTCTCGGGCGACAAGCATGCCGCCTGCAAAGACATCGCGCAAACCATCCCGCGCTCGCCGGGCCACATGCAGGAATTTGTGGACATGATCAAGGACTTCAACAAGCCCGCGTACTCGAATTTCGAGATCGCTGGTTACCTGGCCGAAGTCATTCTGTTGGGCTGCGTGGCGCTCCGCGTGGGCGAAGGCCGCGAGCTCGAATGGGATGGCCCGGGCATGAAGTCTCCGAACGTGCCGGAAGCCGCCCAATTCACCGGGCGCAACAACCGCAAGGGTTGGGAAGCCTAATCCGGCTCGACGATTGAGCAGAACTTCAGGCGCTCCTGCTAAACCGGGAGCGCCTTTTTCATGCCCGGGAGTTTTGCGAAACTCAGGTTGTCTGATCTCAATAATTCGCGTTCCGTGGTTCGCTTAACGAAAAAACAATTCGCCGACGCCCTCCAAAAAGGGCTGGGCCGCGCCTGGCTGCACGTCAAAGAGCATGGCCTCCAAGCGGTGGAGGATTTGATGCTGGCCGCCTGCCTGCATGATTTGAGCTATGATCCCCAATGCGAACCGGATCGTGCCGACTGGCTTTGGCAGATGTTTGGCACTTCCCCCAGTTATCCCAAATTTCGCGATGCCATTTTGGCCGCGTTGCTCCGTGAGCGAAAGCCAGAGGATGCGCATCAACTGAGCCGGCTGGCCAAGATCATGGCCCAGCGCGGTGATGCCCAGGCCATGCAAGCGCTGGAGCAGTTTGTTTTTGCCAAGGCCCGCGCCGCCAACGGCGAGGATTGGCTGGGGGCGCAAGAATGGCTGGAACTCAAGGGGGTGGAAGGCGCGATCGAAGTCGCCAAAATTTATGGTGAACGCCTCCTGGCGAATCCGCAGGACCGGCTTCCCGAGTGGAGCTTTAACCGCGCCGAAACCGAGCAACATTTTTACCAAGGGATTCAAGCGGCAGCGGCCGGGGACCCACGCTTGCAGGCCTTTGCCGGTTATTTGGAGAAATCAAAGGCCGAGCGAAAAAATGTCAACCGGGAAGCCTGGCGGGCCCAAGCGCGCGTGGAATTCCGCAAGCAATATCCTTTGGAGAGGATTCTGGATATCGCCGCCCACATCACCCATGAGCACGACAATGCGCTGGCCCGGTTCGGAGATTTTGCCAGCCCCGAAGAGCTGGCCCAAGTTTACGCGGCCTTGCGCGAGGCCTCCTCGGATACCTTGCGCGAACGCTTGCTGGCGGTGTTTCGGCGCACGCCCCTGCCGCAGTTGGAGGACGAGATCATTGAGTGGGCGTTGACTGGCGGCAGTGAATTGCGCGATGCGGCTATCACCGCCTTATCGCAACACACGGATGCCCGCGTGCATCGGCTAGCCAAGACGTTGATTGTCCGGCATGCCCCGGAAGAAACCTCCGAGGGCGTGCTGGATTTGTTCGAGCGCAATTACCAGGCGGGTGACGCCGCGCTCATTCTGCGGTTTTTGGAATCTGGCGCCCTGGGGATGAATCAGCACCAATTGCACGGCCACATTGGGGCGGTGGTCACGTGCGCCGAAAATCATTCGGACCCTCAGTTCGCGCCGTTGCTGCGTTGGGGTTACGAGCACACGCCGTGTTCTTCTTGCCGTTACAACACGGCGGCCCTGCTGGAAAAACTGGGCCAATTGGATGAGACGCTCCTGCGCGAATGCGCGCATGACGTGGATGAAGACACCCGGGAACTGGCGCTCCAATTTTTTGAGGCCAATCCCGCCTCGTTTTGAGACTGGCGATAGGCCTTTCCTCGCGGGCATGGGTTTGCTAGTATGATTTCGCGGGCTGGGGTGTGGCGATGCCGGGTGGCATGGTTATGGCCTGTTTAGGGAAAGCGTATGAAACGAGCTTTGTGGGGCAATGTCACGTTGCCCAGTTTTAGCCGGGGCGTTGCCGGATTGCTGGCGGCTGCCTTGTGGTTCAGCGGCGGCTGCACTCCGGAACCCAAACCCGAAACCTCCAAAATGGTAGTGCGCTACACCTTGGCGCAAACCCTCTCCGCGCGGCAAATCACCGCCAAACCCACTTATATCGCCGTGCTGCGCGGGGACGAGGAAACCGATTTGAGTTTCAAGGTGGGTGGCATTTTGGAAATGATCGGCCGCTCGGGCGAGGGGGTGGATTGGCGCGAAGGCTCGGAGGTGGCCGCGGGCGAAATGCTGGCGCGGCTCCAGCAAGCGGATTTCGTTCACGCGTTGGATTCCGCCAAGGCCCGCGCTGAGTTGGCGCGCAAAGTGTCCGAACGGGGGGAACGTTTATCTACGCAGGGCGCGATTTCTAAACAGGAGTTCGACGCCATGCAGGCGGATAAAACCGCCTCGGCCGCCAACCTGGCGCAACGCGAGCAAGACTTGCGGGACTCGGTGCTCAGCGCGCCTTATAAGGGGGTGGTGCTGGCGCGCATGGCGCGCAGTGGCGAAACCGTGCCCGCCGGCAAACCGGTGCTGCGGTTCGCCTCGCTGGACCGCATGTCCGTCGAGTTAGGCTTGCCCGACAAAGTGGTGAACAAGGTCAAGGTGGGCCAGGAAATTCCGTTGGTGATATCTGGCATGGAAGGGCAGACGGTAGTGGGGCGGGTTTCCGAAGTGGGTGTGGCCGCCAAAGAAGAAGGGCGGTTGTTCAAGGTGGTGCTCAAGGTGGACAATCAGAACCGCCGTCTCAAATCGGGCATGACCGCCAGCGTGACTTTCGACGAGGATATTGTGGACCGGGCCGGCGCGGTGATGATTCCGCTTTCCGCCCTGGCCGCCAAGCCTGACGGCGCGCTCTTTGTGTATGTGGTGGGGGAGGATGGCAAGGCTCACGTGCGCGCCGTGGTGACGGAGGAGTTGGTGCGCAGCGAAGTGGTGGTGACCCAAGGCTTGAAGGCGGGCGACAAGGTGGTCGTGGCCGGCGTGGGGCACTTGTACGACGGCGCGCCCGTGGAGGCGGCGCAAGCGGAGCGGTTGTAACCCTCAAGAATTCCCTCTATGTCCTCCGTTTCCAATTCTCCGTCTTCACCGCGGGCCGGTGGCTGGTCGCGCTATTTTATCGAGCATCGCGAAGTCGCGTGGATGGCGTTGGTGGCGATGCTTATTTGGGGCTGGGTATCTTACGTCAGCCTGCCGCAGCAGGAAGACCCAACCATCCCTGAGCGCAAGGCGCTGCTGGTCACTTATTTCCCCGGAGCCACCGCGCAACAAGTGGAACAACTGGTCACGCGCAAGCTGGAGAAAAAGATCACGGAGATGAACACCATCGACGAGATCAGCTCCGAATCGCGTGCCGGAGTCTCGGTGATCACCGTTTCTCTGCAATCCGCCAGCAAGGCGAAGATCGATCAGGAATGGGATAAAATGCGCGCCAAGATGGGCGAAGTGGCGTTGCCGCATGGCGTCAGCAGCCCGTTTTTGGACACCGATTTTGGCAATACCATCACCCTGTTGTATGCGTTGACCAGCCCGACCGTTCCCGAGGCGGTTCACCTGGCCCGGGCTAAATTGATTCGCGCCCAACTGGAATCAATCCACGCGAAAACCGGCAAAACCGGGCGCGCGGCCATTGTGGGCATTTTCCCTCCGTCCATCTCCGAGCAGTACCGACGGGAGATTGTGGCGCGGTTTCAAGAATTCTTGATGCGCGAAGGCATCGGCAAGGATTTGGTGAGTTACCAGAGCCCTTCGTTTAGTCTATGCGATTTTGCCATCCGCACCGGCCGGGATGATTTGGAGCGCGCCGTGCGGCGGTTCACGCGCGATTTCGCCGGCACCGACGGAGAGTTGCACCCGGATTTCGGTTTGCCGCTCGTTCTGATCGAAGGCGAGGACCCGTTGCCCCAGCTGCGCGCCAAAGCCACGCCATTTTACAACTATCGTGAATTGGACATTCTCGCCGAGAAACTGGAGGACCAGTTGAAACAATTGCCGGGCACGGGCAAGGTGCGGCGCATCGGCTCGGTGTCCGAGCAAATCGATTTGCTCTTTTCCATTCCGAACGTGGCGGGCCGCAACCTGACGGCGATGCAAGCCATGCAGGCCATTGCGGCACGCAATGAACTTATTCCCGGCGGCACGCTCCGCGCCGAAGGGCACAACTTCCCCGTGAAACTGACGGGCGAATTCAAGAGCGAGCAGGATTTGCTGGGGGCCGTGGTGGGGTTGAGCCGCGAGGGCATGCCGATGTATTTGCGCGATGTCTTCGAAGTGCGGCGCGGGTACGAGAATCCGATTCCTTATAATGTTAGCGTGCTGCAGCGTGATGGCCCCAAAGGAGAGCTGGCTGAGCGCCGCTCGGTGCTGCTGGCCATCGAAATGAAGGAGGGCAATAACATTCGTGATTTTGGCCACGAGGTAAGCAAAGTCATCAATCAGTTTAAATCGCGCCTGCCCGAAGGGATTGAAATCTCCAAACTGTCCGACCAGCCCACGGCGGTTTCCGGCCGCATTCACCAATTCGTGAAATGCTTTGTCGAAGCGGTGCTCATTGTGGTGGTGGTGTCGGTTTTTCTGATGGATTGGCGTTCCGCATTGGTGCTCGCGGCGGCGATTCCGCTGACCGTTGCCATCACTTTGGGTGCGATGCAGTTGATCGGCATTCCGCTGCACCAAGTGTCCATCGCCTCGCTGATTATCGCGCTGGGCATGCTGGTCGATGTGCCGGTGATTTGCGCCGACGCCATCAACCGCGAATTAGCGCTGGGCCAGCCGCGCGCCGCCGCCGCCTGGCTGGGGCCGTTGCGGCTCAAGCGTCCGATGCTGTTCGCGACCCTGATCAACATGGTGGCGTTCCTGCCGCTCGCGCTGCTGCCGGGAGATAAGGGCGCGTTCATCATGGCGCTGCCCATCGTGGTTTCCCTCGCTTTGGTCGCGGCGCAAATTGTGGCGGTGACGTTCACTCCGCTGATCGGTTATTACCTTTTACGCGGGCAAAAGGGTTTGGATAGCGGCGCGGAAGTGCGGCCGTTCTTCCTGTTCAAGCCCGTGGATTTGGCCATTGGCGCACTGTTACCGCGGTACCGGGGCTTATTGCATACGGCCTTGCGCCATCCCTTGTTAACCCTCGTGATTGCCTATGGCTTGCTGGGCTTGAGTTTTGGCATCGTGCCCTATTTGGGGACGCAATTTTTCCCGCCGGCGGAGCGCAATCAATGCCTCATCGATATCGAACTGCCCCAGGCCGATTCCCTGGCGCGCATGCGGAAAGTCTGTGCCGAAGTGGTCGACGTCCTCAAGAAACAGCCCGAAATCGTCAACGCGGGGGTGTTCATGGGCGGCAGTTCGCCGCGCTTTTATTATAACGTCGTGCCCAAAGAACCGGCGAGTTACCTGGCCCAAGTGCTCATCAACACGCGCACTGCCGACGAGGTGGGCGTGCTGTTGCCGCGCTTGCGGGCGGAGTTGGACCGGCGCATTGCGGGCGCGCGCGTGGTGGTCAAAACCCTCGAGCAAGGCGTGCCCGTGGAGGCGCCCATTCAAATTCGCCTCTCCGGCGATGACTTGGATTCCTTGCGCACCAAGGCCGATGAAATTTCGGCGATCTTGCGCCAAGCCGGGGCCTATCATGTCTCGGACGATTTAGGCCAGAAAATGCCCGCCTTGGAAGTCGACATCGACCAGGAGCGCGCTAACACGCTGGGCGTGGATAATTCCAAAGTCGGCCAAATGATGCAGGCCGCGTTTGCCGGGTTAAAGGTCACCGAGTTGCGCCAGGGTGACCGCTTGGTGCCCGTGGTGGTGCGCCTGGATGTTAACGAGCGCAATGATGCGGACAAAATCCGCTCGCTGTACGTGGAGACTCACCATGGCCAGCCCGTGCCTTTGGATAGTTTTGCCACCGTGCGCCTCAGTCCCGAGTACGCGCGCATTGGGCATTTTAGCCTGCTGCGCACCGTGACCGTTAGCGCCTATTCCGTGGTGGGCGAATTGCCCTCGCAAGTGCTCGCGCGCGTGCGCCCGGCCATCGACCGGATTTCACTGCCCTCGGGCTGCCATTTGGAATACGCGGGTGAGGCCAAGGAATTGAAGAAAAACCAGGATGAAATGGGGCTGGTTATGAAGGTCTCGCTGGCTTTGATCGCCCTGGCCCTCGTCTTTCAATTCAACTCCGTCGTCAAATCCGTGGTCGTTATGCTAACCGTACCACTGGGGCTCATCGGTGGTTTCGTGGGTCTGTTGCTGATGCGCGGTTCTCTCGGGTTTATGGCCTTGCTGGCCATTGTGAGTTTGGCGGGGGTAATCGTCAGCCATATTATCGTGCTCTCGGATTATATCGAAGAAGCACGCGCGGAAGGTTTGCCGCTAGTGGAAGCGCTGGTTCACGCCGGACTCGTGCGGTTGCGGCCGGTGCTGGTGACCGTGCTGGCCACGGTCGGCGGTTTGTTGCCGCTAGCAATCATTGGCGGCGAATTGTGGCACCCGCTGACGGCTGTGCACATCTTTGGCCTCTTGCTCGCGACCGCGTTGACGCTGATTGTCCTGCCCGTCTTGTACTACGTGTTTTGCGCGAAATTGAAGTGGATCAAATAACCACGCCGCAGGTGCTTAGGGAATCACGTTTTTCACGGGCAGCCGCCCAATGACTTGGCTCGGAATCCGGTGGTCCAGCGAATCCGGGGCCGGCTTCAGGGTGGCGGCGTGGCCATCGCAGAACACCGTGTTCGCTAGCGCTTGATGCCGGAAATGAACGGTGGCTTCCGTGGTGTTGGTGCCGAAATAATAGAATTCCTCCAGCATGGGATTTTCTGCCGAGGCCGGAGCTTGAAAGGTGTTTACCTGCCCGCAATCCGCCAGCAAGCCGGTATTCGAGGGGTGCCGGACTTTGTTTAAATTGAGGCGGGGCTGATTAAGGGGGGTAGAGAGCAAGAGATTGTATCCGTAACCATACGCGGCCCCGCTGGATTTAAGTTTGAAATTGGCCGTGGTGTAATTGAGCGAAGGGCAAATTTCCACGCCTCGGCCTGCCAGGTAAGGGTACAACGCCCCGGCGGTGGGATCGAAAGCGCGCGCGCCTTCCGCGCCCCGTTCCAGCCAGCCAAACCAATAATAATCGCCGCCATTGGTCGCGCCGCCCCGGTAACGAAAAGCGGCGTTGTCATTGTCATCCCAGTAGAGTTGCGACGCCAGGCCAAGCTGGCGCAGGTTGCTGGTGCAGCGGACGCGATGCGCGAGGGACTTGCTTTTGCCCAAGGCGGGCAGGAGGAGACCGGCCAGGATGGCGATGATCGCAATCACCACCAAGAGTTCGATGAACGTGAAGGCCCCACGAGCCCCGACGGATTCTGACGGCGCGCCTTCAGGCGGGTGGGGTTGCCTTGCGGCGCACCGTCGAATCCATTGGGCTGATAGTTGCAGGGTCATGCGACAAATTACTGGCGCACCGCGCGGAGGCGATACCACGCCGGGCCATTGGTTTGGAGGGAATCCACCATCATGGCGTTTCCGGTAGCCGTGACGGCCTGATTAGCCACCTCCTTCCAAGCCATCAGATCCGTGGAACGTTCCAAGGCATAAAACCAGCCCGCTTTAGCCGGGAACGAAATCTCATAGCCAGTCGCAGCCAGCCGTCCTGAAATCTCCGGAGTTGATAGTGTGGGCAAGCTCACTTGGAGGTTATCCACCCACCCGGCAGCCAGGATCGATCCGTCTGCTTCTATATCGCTATAGCTCGAAATGGCTACGGCGTCCACAGCAAAATTTGTGAAATTGGTTTTTACAATCAAGTCTTTGATCGGGCCAAAAGTCTGGCCATCTCGGGTCATGGCCGTTTTTAAGACGTGGCTGGCGGCATCATACTGCAATTCCACATGGAATTTAGCACCGGTTGTAAGTTCCAGGGGATAGGAATTGGCCGTCAAAAATAAAGAGTCACTCGTGATCGCGGTGGAAATAGTCGCGCCAAACCCGGAGTCGGGGAAGTAATCGAACTCGACCAAATTGGGGGCATCGGCGGCCACGCCCGTGCCGCGGATAAAATTAGTGGCGAAAGCATTGGCGCGGTTGATGAAACCCAAGGCCAATTCAAAAGTGAACTCTTTGTCTGGGGTTTGGCCGATGCTGACGGTGTCCAGGGTTAGATCAAAGGATAACGCGAAATCGTCCTGCTTGTTCAGGGTCATGCCCAGGGGACGATAGAAAAAGCTGTTCGGCTGGCTGGAATCCCAGGTCGCCTTCATCGCTTGGCGCGTGGCATCCCATTGGAACAAATTCGTTTTTCCAAAGGTTTGCCAGCCCGCAATCGCCGGATCTTCCGCAAAAGTTTCCGCAATGGTGGCCGGAGTTTCCACCGTAGCCACCCCGTCGATTTTTAGCACATCATCGGGATTAGTGATGCGCACAAATCGGGCGGTGCGCAGGCCAGCGGATTGGCCCGTTTCGTTTTTCGCCCAGGCTAAGTCGTACGCCGCGCCGCCAGCGGAACCTTGATAAAGCTTGCGAATGCCCGCCAAGTTTTGCCCGGCCAGCGCGGTGGGCAAGAGGGAGGGATCGATGGGTTGGCCGAATGAACCCTCACCATCCGTGGGCCACATAATAAAACCGGAAATGGCATGGGGCATTTCCAACGAGTAGAATTGCACGCCATCGGCGCTCACCTCGATTTGAGGAGTAGCGCTGCCATTGCCGAAAATCGTGCCATCCGTTATGCCTCCGCCGGAGTAATCCCCATTGGTTATTATTAGGCCAGAACCGGAAAACAGAATGAAATCGCGGCCGAACAAGTGGCCGGGATCATCGGCAATCGGCGCGGCCAATTCCAAGGTCACCGAGCCATTGGTGCCGAGGATAAGCAACTGGCTGGCGGCCCAAGGCGGGCTGAACGGATCGACGGGGCCACCCCAGTCGCCCGGGGTAACGCGCGAAGGTTCGCCCACCACGGAGGCCGTATTCGTATACGAAGCCACCGTCGAAGGCAGTCCACCCGGTTCATAATTCACCACGCGCGTGGCAAATGAAGCGGCTTGGCAATTTAATATAGAGACAACGCTGGTGAGCACCAGCCCAACGGAAGGGCGAATCATTTTGCGCCGGACCTTTCTTTAAGTGGCCGTGAACGGCCGGGCGTCCCAACAGACGCCAATTGTGGCTTAAAAGAGACCAGCGCGGGAGTAAGAGGCGGGCGGCATGCGCCCATAAAAAAACCTTCAAACTCCGGCAAATCGGGAATATGAAGGCATTCGACGAGTTCCCCCGGGAAAACGGCCCGGTGGACTGGCCTCATCCTTCTCTTTGACGGAGAAGCGGACAGGCCGAAGCCCATCCTGACGAGTACGAGCGAACCGGTATCCTGGCTCTCGGGCTTCAATCCTTACTCCTCCTTCCCAGCCAACTCCTGGCCAGTGGTTTATGGAGTTCGTAGCCCGTCACAGTGGCGCAACCGCCCCCGCTTTTCACGGGGTTCCCAGACATTCGAACGTAATTTCAACAGCCGCCGGAGGCTCAAAAACCTCACTGGGCAGCCATCTATTTCAAAGAGCGCGGCCATCCTAATGGCTCATTCAGGTTTGCCAAGCGGATTTTTCCTGGCGTAAACTCCCTCGTTGCCATTGGATTCTCAAACCACAGGAAATCAGGGTTGCTTCAAGTGCAAGGTGGCCAGTTTAGATGATTCAGGGTACACTGTTCCCCTGCTGGGAGGCGGCTTGATTGGCCGCCAGCCAGGGCATGGACGAGGATTTATTCCGGACGCATGGAATATTTGTTAGCCATTGGATTGATTTTGCTGTTCGCCGCCGCGAGTTTTTTCTTTGCAGTGGCGGAGACGGCTTTGCTTTTCCTAAGCGCATGGCAGACCCGCCGCTTGGCGGAGGCGCATCCCCGCCAAGGGGGACAAGTGCGGGATTTATTAAGCCGTCCGGCGGATTTGCTGGCCACGATGGTGCTGGGCAATACTTTGGCCAACGCCGCCATCACCGGCGTCGCTTTTTGGCTCTGTGTGCAAGCGAAATGGCCCATAGTGCCCGTGATGGGGGGGGCGTTTTTCATCGTTCTACTGGGGTGCGAGGTCTTGCCAAAAGCCATGGCCGTGCGTTTGCCGGAAGTGTGGTCCTTGCGGGTGGCGGGACCCATGCTTTGGCTGCAACGGAGCATCCGCCCCTTGCAATGGATTGGGCAACGCCTGAATCGGCTGCTCACTTTCCGCGGTGCCAGTTTGGCCAAAACCGCCAAGGATTTTACCGACGACGATTACCGTGAACTCATCGAGATGGCCTACCAGCAGGGTGCTTTGGCGGTGACGGAAAAAGAGATCATCTTGCAGATTGTCGGGCTGGATCGGAAGACCGTGAAAGATGTCATGCGCCCGCGCTCCCGGGTGGCGTTTATTCCGGACGATCTTTCCATGGAGGAAATGACAGCCTCGGCCATCCGGCATAAACATCGCCGGCTGCCAATGTATGACGCCGACGCCGACACGGTGGTGGGCATTTTGAACACGCGCACGTTCTTGTTGGACCCGCAGGGCGATTTCACCGAGGCCGTGGAGTTTCCTTCGTTCGTGCCGGACAGCATGAATTTGCTCAAACTGCTCCAAAGTTTGCAGCGCCAGCAGCGTGGCATGGCGGTGGTGACCGATGAGTTTGGCGGCTGGGCGGGGATTGTCACCGTGGAAGATATTTTAGAGCAAGTCATTGGCGAGATCCGTTCCGAAGGTGAAGAGGCCGGTTTTTTGTTGGAAAAAGAGGCCGAAGGGCGCTGGCGGGTGAACGGGGTTTTGCGGCAGGAAGATTTTCAGCGCGAATACCCACAACTGCCGGTGGCGCCCGCGGTGGAAACCATGGCGGGCTTGGTGGTCGCGTTGGCGGAGCGCGTGCCCGCGCGGGGCGAAGTGTTCGAGCGCGGGGGCACGCGGTTTACCGTGCTCGCCGCCGATGAGCGGCGGGTTAAGGAAATCCGCGTGGAAACCGTGCGCCGGCCGGGGGGAGGCGCCAAGTGAGTTTCAATTTGCTGGCGTGGCTGGCGATTTTCTTTTGCTTTGCTTTGTCCTTCGCCATGTCGGGCATGGAAGCCGGCTTGTTTGTGCTCAACCGGCTGCGGTTGCGCGGGCGCGCCAAGAAGGGGGATGTGGCGGCGCGCAAATTGTTGCGGTATCTCGAGGATCCGGAAAATTTCTTGTGGACCATTCTGGCCGGAAACACGCTGGCCAATTTCTTTGGCGTGGCCTTGGTGGCTTCCGAATTATACGCCTGGGTGGGGGCTTGGCCTTGGTTGTTCTGGCTGTCGTTCGGCGGGGCCGCTTTGTTGCTGTACATTTTGGGCGACCTCTTTCCCAAACGGCTGTTCCAGTTGCATCCGGAGCGGCTGTGCTTGGTTATGGCGCGGCCTTTTGGCTGGGCACGAACCGGCTTGTCACCGGTGGTGGCCTTTATTACCTGGGTTTCGCGCGGGATGTTGCGCTGGACCGGCGGGCAGATGTTCACCGGCCGCATGTTTGGCAGCCGCGATGAATTGCGCTTGCTCATGCGCGAATCGAGCCAAAGCCTGACGACGGAAGAAAAATCCATGATCGACCGGGTGATGGATTTTCAAAACCTTACCGTCAAGCACGCCATGCAGCCGTTGGATAAAACGGTCCGCATTCCCGCCACCATGCCGATCAGCCAGGTGGTGAGCTTGTGCCGGGAACGTTCGCTGACCCGTCTTATCGTGGAAAAAGAAGGCACCACGCGCATCCTGGGCTTGATCAGCCTGCGCAATATTTTATACCGCGATAATCTCGATCCGAACAAGACCGCGGGTGATTTTGTGAAATCCGCCTTGTTCCTCCGGGAAGATATCCATCTGGAATCGGCGTTGCAACGCATGCAGCGCAGCGGCCAGCGGCTGGCCATCGTGCTGGGAGCGGATCGGCGCGAGGTGGGGATCATCAGTTTGCAGGATGTTTTGCGCGCCATTTTCGGGGAGGTGAGCTTGTAATATGGATGCCAACGCGGTGATTTTTGTGGCGCTCAAACTGCTGGCCGTCCTGTTGCTGGTCGGCATCAACGGCTTTTTTGTGGCGGCCGAATTTGCGTTGGTCAAAGTCCGTGCCACGCAGTTGGACACACTCATCGCCGAGGGCAACCGGCGCGCCGTGGTCGCCAGGCATGTTGTCGATCATTTGAACGAGTTCCTGAGCGCCGCCCAATTGGGCATAACCCTCGCCAGCTTGGGGCTGGGCTGGATTGGCGAGCCGGTGTTCGCCTCGTTGTTGGAGCCGGTTCTTTCATGGCTGGGAGTCAGCTCGCCGCAAGCCCAGCACACCATTTCGTTTGTGGTCGGGTTCACGGTGATCACCTTCCTGCACATTGCCGCGGGGGAGCTAGCCCCCAAAGCCATTGCCATCCAGAGCCCAATGGCCGCCACCATGGCCGTCGCCAAGCCGTTTTACTGGTTTTATAAAATATCCTATCCCGCGATCTGGTTTTTAAACCATAGTTCGCTATGGATGTTGCGGTTGATTGGAATCCAGCCGGTGGACGAATCGCAGGTGCACTCGGAAGAGGAACTCAAGCTGATTGTCTCCGCCACGGAGACCGCCACCAACGACCTCCAATTGGGCCGGAGCATCGTGCTGAACGCGATTGACCTGCGCCATCGCACCGTGCGCGAGGTTATGCGGCCGCGCCAGGAGATCGTTTGCCTCAACACCACCGACAGCATCGCCCAGTGCCTGGACATCGCCGAAAAAACGCGTTATTCGCGTTTCCCCCTTTGTGTGGATGGCGATTTGGAGCGCATCCAGGGCATCGTGCACATCAAGGACCTTTACGCCTCGCGCATCAAAGCGCACACGGGCGCCGATTTGGCGGCGGCGGCCAAGAAAACAATTTACGTTCCGGATTCCGCGCGGCTGGAACGTTTGCTGCAATGGCTGCTCGAGAAAAAGCTGCACTTGGCGGTGGTGGTGGATGAGTACGGCGGCACCGTGGGCATGGTGACTTTGGAAAATATTCTCGAGGAATTGGTCGGCCAAATTCAGGATGAATTCGACCAGGAAAAACCGTTGCTCGAAAAAATCGGCGAACATCAATGGCGCATCCAGGGCGCGCTGCCTTTGCGCGACCTGGCGGAGTTAGTCGGGGAAAATCTGCCCGAAGATAGCGTTACCACCAGTGGCTGGATCACCGAACGCCGGGGCGGCTTTGCCCGGCGCGGCGATCACGTCAAAATCGGTGACTTCGATCTCGAGGTCGAACGGATGGATGGCATGATTGTCGATCAAATCAAAGCCACCCGAACGCCGCCCGCGGCCCCATCTGATCCAGGCCTTTAACAGAGTTGCGAAATCCGGAGATTAACTTAGTTCAGCACCGTGCCCCGGCGTTTGAAGGTCGGCAAATCCAAATCCACACCTTCGTGAATGGTTGGCTGGCTCTTCTCAAACCGGCCCTTGGAAACGACCTCCAGCGCGAGCTGGCCCTGGCGCAAACGCGGCAGTACCCGGCGAAACGGCGCGGTGATTCCCGCCTTGCGATCCATATAGCGCTTTTTTTCTTCCGCGGTCAGTTCTGGCGGCGGGGGCATGTAACGCGGCGGCGGCGGCGGCGGTTCCGCGTGATTACGTGTGTGTTTGCCGAGGCTTTCATCCATCTGCGTGGGGAGCAACGCTTCTTGCAGCAGGCGGTCGGACATTTTTTCGGCTTCCTCCACCGGCACCAGCCGGCGGGTGGCGATGACGGTCACTTCCAGCCGATCCTGCATGGCCGGGTCGATCATTGCGCCGAGGATGACTTCGGCATTGGCGCATCGTTGGTTGAAAGGCTCCATCAGGCGGTTGATTTCCGCCATGCTCAGGCCGTTGCCACCGGCGATGCTCACCAATACGGAGCCCGCTTCATCGAGTTGTTTGCCCGCGTCCAGCATCGGGCCGGTGGTGAGGCGTTCGACAATTTCCCGGGCGCGATTCGGGCCGGAGGCGTCCACTGTGGCAAAGGAGCTTTCGCCGTGCCGGTCGCGCATCACGTTGCGCAAGTGCGCGAAGTCCACGTTGATAATGCCGGGCTTGGTCAAGAGCCGCCAAATGCCGCGCAACCCTTGGGCCAGCCATTCGTGGCTGACGCGGAAGGCGTCCATGAGGCCGGTTTTTTCGTCGACCATGGTGGCCAGCCGCTCGTTGGCCAGGCAAATCACGCCATCGGCTTCATCTTTGAAATGCTGCATACCCAGCTTGGCTTGCCGCTGCCGGCGGGCGTTTTCAAACGCGAACGGGGTAATGGCAAAGGCTAGCGCCAGGGCGCCGGCTTCCCGGGCGATTTTCGCCACCACGGGCCCGGCGCCGGTGCCGGTGCCGCCCCCCATGCCCGCCACCACGAAGACAATGTCCGCGCCTTTGCAGAGCGCTTTGATTTTATTGGCGTCCTGCTCGGCGGCCTGGCGGCCTTGATCGGGGTCGCCGCCAGTGCCCAGCCCGTGGGTTAACTTGGCCCCCATTTGGCAGCGCGCCGCGGTCTGGCAATTTTCCAGCGCCTGCAAATCGGTGTTCAAGGCGATGAAGTCGATGCCCGCAAAGCCGGCTTGGGCCAAGTGCTCGACAGCATTGCCGCCGGCGCCGCCCACACCGATGCATTTCATGGTGAGCGCGCGCCGCTCGGGGGTGGCCGGCGCGGGAGAAGGTACTGGCTCGGAAGTCATGGGATTGGCTGGTTTTATGGGTTAATTGTGGGGCGGGCGAAATCCTTATTTTGACTTGGACTGCGGGGCTAATTCCGTTTCGGGCTCGGGTTCCGGCGCGGGCGCAGCTTGCGGGGCGGCCGCCGCGGGCGCGGGGATTTCGGCGCTCCGGGCACTGCGGGCGGAATTGCCCAGCCAGGGGCTGACCAGCCCCCGCAACCAGCCCGAGATGGACCAATTGGGGTTCGTGCGGCGCAATTGCATGGAACCATATTTAGCCAAGCCAATGGCCGTGGCGAATTCCGGCTGGTCCAGCGCCGACTTGAGGCCGCTAATCGAGCTGGTTTTTCCAATGTAGGCGGGCAGCCGGAAAATGCGTTCCGCCAAGGCTTGAATCATGGGGATGCGCGCCCCGCCACCGCACAAAAACACCCCGGTGTGCAAATCATCCAGCACGCCCGCTTCATCCAGGATATCATGGATAATCTCCAAGGTTTCCTCCAAGCGGGCGGCCATGATGCGTTGCAGATGGTCCAAATTGACGGGTTTTTCCTCAATGCCGTGCTCGTTGGTTTGGGTGACCACTTGGCCTTTGATCGCCTCATCCGGGATGGCCCGGCCATAGCTCACCTTAAGCATCTCGGCCCGGGGCAGGGGAATTTTGAGCCCCACCGCGATGTCGTTGGAAATGTGGTCGCCGCCCACACCCAAAACCCCGGCGCAGCGGATGACTCCGCCGGAATAAACCGTGTATTCCGTGGTGCCGCCACCGAGGTCGATCACCAGGGAGCCGTTTTCCTTTTGCGGCCCGGAAAGGAGCGCCAGGCTGGAAGCAATGCCGTTGAAAATCGGCGCTTCCACTTCCAATTGAAGGCTCTTGACCGTTCGGATAGGGGTTTGCAGGCGGTTCAAATTGCCGTAGATCACGTGCACTTCGACCGCCAAATGATTGCCCAAGAGGCCGCGGGGGTCCACGATGCCGGACTTGGCATCCACCGTGAAATGCTGGCGAATGGTGTGGATGATGTGCTGCCCCATGGGCAGGGTGATGGCCCGGGCGTTTTTCATCACGTCCTGCACGTCCAGCTCGGTGATTTCGCGATCGTTGGTCACGATCGTATGCGTGCCGCAGTTGTTTACGCATTGGATATGGTTGCCCGTGACTCCGATGAACACTTCGCGCACTTCCACATTGGCCATTTGCTCGGCCTCCACGATGGCATTGCGCACATCCTCCTGCGCCAGGTTCGGGTCGACGATTTCGCCTTTGCGCACGCCACGCGAACGGCTTTGGCCAAGGCCGATGATGCTCATGCTGCCACCAGCGCCAAGGGCGCCGACCGCGGCGCACACTTTGGAGGTGCCGATCTCCAGGCCGACTACGATGTTGGGCGATTTAAACATGTTTGCTCCAGGTGCGAGAGGTTTTTACTGGTTTTTTGTTGGGGACCACCACGGGTGCTTGGTTGGTTTCCAGCCAGGTTGCCGGAATGTTGTTGGTCACCGATAAATCCAGGCTCCTAATCTGTTTGCCTTGTTGCAGGCCGTAATCTTGGATGACCCGCCAGCGGCGCATTTGCAGCTCCATGTTTTCCAGGCCGAAAACGATTTCCGCGCCGTGCGCGGTGGTGGCCACCAGCACTTCGGGCTTGGAAATATCAATGCGCGCCAGATCGGCTTGCCCCAGCATGGGGGAACGCTCGAAAGCTTCCAACAGCCGCAAGGAGGCGAAGACTTGCGGCGACTCCGCCTTGTGCCCTGGGCAAAGGTCCGCCCGGCTCAGGCCCGTGAGCACCGCGTAATTTTCCTGCGCGGCCGCGCCCAAAGGCAGGGTATCCATGGGGCGCATGACGTAGCCTTCGTCATCCAAGTAATAAACGGAGATGTCCAGATCGCCGTCCTTGCCCGTGGGGGCCAGCGCGTAGGCTTGGACGATGGGTTCGCGCTCGCTGACGCGAATTTTCAAATTCGAGGGCAAGATGCGTTCAATGTAGGCTTCGCGGATGAGCGGCGAAAGCTCCAGGTGCCGCTTGATTTGCGGCAAGTCCAGCGCCAGGGAATTATCCCCCAACTTCACCCCGGCCCATTGGCGCAATTGTTCGAGGGGGATGATGCCGTCGGTTTTAATGTCGATGCTGCGCAGGGCGAAACAGGGGTTTTCATACACCAAACGGCGCATGCCCCAATCTCCCGCGCGCCACACCACCATTAACGACGCCAAGGCGAACACCGCCGCGATCATGGCGAGCGTGGTCGCCCGCCAGCGGGAGGCGGAAATTTGACGGCGCTCCGCCAGCGTTTCCAACCCGCTATCGGATTTCAACCGGCGATTTTTGGCGGAGCGTTTAGACCACCAGCTCATGATTCCTCCTTTCCGGTGGGTTAAGCGGGCCGGGGCGCGCGCGTTGCAGCGCCAGATCAACCATTTTCTGGCACAAAGCGGCA
>MTLE01001150.1_pt2 | contig 47645 bp, 47 predicted proteins | sample 1982461 | NCBI WGS metagenome assembly MTLE01 (sample SAMN05712605, study PRJNA340218) | biofilm metagenome | isolation source: sample SPL anode biofilm adapted to -200 mV | place: USA | collected 2012-02-03
GGAGGAACTCCGCAAAGCGGCCGCCACTGTTTGACGCGATAATTTTCCAGCCACCATGCGTCCAACCTTCGTATCAAATCACTTGTGCGTCCCGCCTGCGCCCGCCACAATTCCCCAGGTGAAAATAAGTGGCGCAATGAAACACGCGTTAGCACCCCTTCGCGGTGGGGTCGCCCCCCGTTTTTGAAGCATGGCTGATTCCCCGTCATCCGATATCAAGCTGCTGATCCTGAGCGATATCCATTACGCCAGCGACGCCGAGAAAGCGCGCGGCGTGAAATCCAAGCCCAAAAACAAGCTCGCTTGGCTTTTGGATAATGTGTTTCGCCATTATGTCTGGCAGCGCGATGTTTTCGCCCACAATCACTGGCTGGAATGGTTCGTCCAAATGCCCGAGGAGCCGGACGCCGTCGTGTCGGTCGGCGATTACTGCGTTTCGGGTTATTTAGGCGTCAGCGACGACGCCTGCTTGGCTAGCGCCCGGCTTTGTTTGGGCAAGCTGCGCGCCCGGTTCGGCGACCGTTACACGCCCGTGTTTGGCGACCATGAACTCGGCAAAACCAGCCTGTTCGGCGCGCAAGGGGGCTTGCGCCTCACCAGTTGGCACCGCGCCCATGATGACTTGGGCCTGAAGGCGTTCTGGGTGCGCGACTTTGGGGCCTACCGGCTCATGGGCATGGTTTCCTCCCTCATTACCCTGCCGATATTCGAACCGGATGCCTTGCCCGACGAAGTCCCTGAATGGCGGCGGTTGCGGGCGGAACATCTCGCCCAAATCATCCAGGGCTTCGAAACTTTGGCCCCGGGGCAAAAACTCATACTTTTCTGCCACGACCCCACCGCCCTGCCCTTTTTATGGCGGGAACCGGCCATCCGGAACCGCCTCGGCCAGCTAGAGCAAACCGTTATCGGCCATTTACATACGAATCTGGTCGTGTGGCAAAGCCGCATCCTGGCGGGCATCCCGCAAATCCAGTTTTTAGGCCGCCAAGTCGCCCGGCTTACCGCCGCATTGCGGGAAGCCCGGTATTGGCGCCCCTTCAAAATCCGCCTCTGCCCCACCCTTTCTGGCATTGAATTGTGGCGGCAAAGCGGCTTTTATGAGGCGCGGCTCGATCCTACAGGCCGACGGCCCGCCCAATTTATTTGGCGGAGGTTAAAACAACCTGGTAACCCGCCGCCGGGATGAAGTGTCACCAGCTTTTGGAGGCGGATATGTATCCGCTATCCCGGAAGACTTGGACATAAACTTGGACATTTACCGGCAAGATCGATGACCGCGCTGCTCGATGGAGTACTGATCATGGACGCGATGGAGGCTTTGCCTGCCAACGAGGCTTCCCGCCCCGAGGAAGCGTTCGATTGGCGGTCCTGCCTGGAGCGAGTGCGCGCGCGCGACGAAGCGGCCGCCGGCGAGCTCATGCGCCAGCTTTACCCATTGGTCATCAAGATCGTGCGCTACCACCTGCCCCGCCGCACCAGCGAGGAAGATTTGGCCCAAGTCGTGTTCATGAAGATTTTCCAGCACCTGGACTCGTACACCGGCCAGGCGCCGATCGAGCACTGGGTGTCGCGCATCGCCGTGAACACTTGCTTGAACGAGTTGCGGTCGGAGAAGGCCCGGCCCGAATGGCGCTGGGCGGATTTAGGCGAAGCCGAGGAACGGGTCGCCACGCAACTGGCCACTTCGCCGGATGAATTGGACCCCGGCGAAGGCATGGCCGCGCGGGAACTCGCGGAGCGCCTGCTGAGCGCCCTGCGGCCCGAGGACCGGCTGATTATCCAAATGCTGCACATGGATGGCTGCTCGGTGGAGGAGATTCAGCAAAAAACCGGCTGGAGCCGGGTGATGATTAAAGTGCGCGCCTTCCGGGCACGCCAGAAATTGCGCAAACAGTACGAACAATTAACCAGGAATCGACCATGAAAAACGACCCTATGGACCGGTTATTGGCTGCGGCGGCGCGTGGCCCGTCGAAACCTTTGCCTTCCGAAGTGCCCTGGAAGGTGGAAGCCCGCGTGCTCGCCGCTTGGCGCGCCCAAGGCGCCGAAGCACTGGCTCCCTGGATGGGCGTGTTACGCCATGCCCTGGCCGCCTCGTTCGTGATCGTGGCCGCCAGCCTCGTGCTGTACATCTTTGTTCCGATACAATCGGCCCACCCCGTGTTGTCGGTGGCCGAAAATCTGATCACTACCTCACAGCAAGTGTGGCCATGAGTCTTATTGCTCCAACTACCAAAACCCGGTTTATCGCCTACTTGGTGGGGATTTTTCTCGCCGGCTTAGTCTCCGGCGCCCTCCTGCATTCCTGGTGGACCCCGCCGCCCAAATCGCGCTGGCGCGAACCCGAGCAGATGGCTAAAGACACCGAGGAGCGCTTCCGCAAAGAATTAAAGCTATCCGAGGATCAGATTGCCAAGCTCCACCCCATGTTCCTGCGCAACGCCCAGGTCATCCACGGCTTTGACGTCGAAACCATGCAAAAAATCGACGCCTACCTCGACCGCGTGCGTGAGGAACTCATCGCCCAACTCACCCCCGAACAAGCCGCCCGCTTCAAAGAATGGGAAACCCGCCGCAAAGAATACTTCGAGAAAAAATCCAAGCCGGGCCACCGTGGGGATAAGGACGGACACAAATAATTTCCGCAGCCTAGGCGAACCAGGCCGGGGACGCCGTGGCGGTCTTTTTACCCGATAAAGCCTCAAAACTCCTGCGCCCGTGGAAAATGGGTGGGACGCCGGGTGAGGGCACCCGGCCTACACAGGCCGTCCGGGATTGTAGGCCGGGTGCCCTCACCCGGCGTTTGGGGCTCATGAAAATTCCTCGGGACCAAAATCCAAAGGGCGGCGTCAGGAGTTCTGAGCCTACAAGAATGTAGCCCCGCTTCCCCTTGCGCTTCGCTTTTCTTTGACGCACATTTTCCCCGGTTCGACCCGCTAAAACAAGCGCACCGAGGCTTGGCCCCCGCGCCAAGCCCAGCGAGGCCAGCCGGGGTTACCCTGGCCAACCGCGCTTGCTTTTCAGGCAATCCGCCAGCGCGGTCGAGGCGCACAAAATGTCGCCTATAACCACGCACTCATTATGGCCAACATCCATCTCATCGGCGGCGAAAAAGGCGGCGTAGGCAAATCCCTGGTGGCGCGCGTGCTCGCGCAATACCTGATCGATAAACAGCTGCCCTTCCTGGGATTCGACACCGATCGCTCCCACGGCGCGCTCATGCGTTTCTACTCCGGCTACGCCTCGCCCGTGTTGGTGGATCGTTACGAGACCTTGGACGCCATTGTCGAAGCCGCCATTGAACAGCCGGACCGCAACCTCTTGGTCGACCTCGCGGCCCAGACCCTCGAACCGCTGGGCAAATGGATGGATGAATCCGGCGTGCTCGAACTGGCCACCGAATCCGGCTTCGCGGTCCACTACTGGCACGTGATGGACGCTGGCCGGGATTCCGTGGACCTCCTGGCCAAACTGCTCGGCCGGTTTGTCAACAAACTCAACTACGTGTTAGTGCTCAACCAACTGCGCGGCGATGATTTCAGCCTGCTCCAGAAATCCGAAGCCGAAGCCCGCGCGCGGGAATTAGGGGCCAAAACCATCACCATCAAACGCCTGAACGAAGGCGCCATCCAAAAAATCGACGCCACCAGCAGCAGCTTCTGGGCGGCGAAAAACTCGACCGAAAAAGCCACCACCGGCCTCGGCCTCATGGACCGCCAACGCGTCAAAATGTGGCTAAACGCCGCGCATCAGGAAATCGAGGGGCTGGGGATATTTTAAACTGGAAAAACCCGAGATTGGATAATCACCACATAACAACACATATACAATCATTACCTGTCATCAAACATAGAAATCAGAGCATGGTATTCCGCGTATAGTTCTTTTTGTAACTTTTTAAGCTTCACAACTTCATTTCGCAACATTTCATCATATGCAGGCGCCATACCCGTCCTACCACCGTAACCCGCTTCGATTCTTAGATTAAGCAAACTGTTATTTATCCTATACTCTTCAATGATACTTTTTATAAGCATATATACTTTTATAATCTGTCGCGAAAGATCGCTTTTAACCATACCAAGATTGCAAGCGTTAGTATGGTAGACCGTAAACCAATCCTCAGACAAGGAGAAGGCAACATTAAGAATTTGCCCGTCTTGCAGTTCGGATATTTTCACCCCAAGTCCTTGTGAATAAATTCCATACATTGTTTCAAGCTCACAACGGATAGCACGAAGCGTGTTAGCAGTAAACTCGTTTCGTTTTTCAAGTTCATTTTGTTTTCTTTTCTCTTCTTGATTGTTGCTAATATTTTCTCTTAATTGTTCTAAATGCACATCATGCTCAACTTGTTTCTTTCTTTGCTCTTCTTGAAATAACTTTTGCATTTTGAATATCTCCTGCTGTGCATCTATTTGCTTTTGAACAAGCTTTTCTTGCGTCTTTCCCGATTCAATCAATTCTTCTTGCTGTAATGACAACTGCCTTTTCTGAAGCATAGATGTGTATATTAAACCAGCAAATGCTAACGCAGTAAAAAGCGCGTTTACCGATCCAAACATATCTCCAAACTGACCCCTCTCAGCCAAAGATGTAAATTTCTTATCAAGAAAATGCCAATTAGCCCACCATAGCGCCACGGCGAGAACACAAAATATACAAAACATCCAAAACGAAGAGGAATTGCTTTTTTTCATAATAATAAGTATTTAGCATTTAAAAACGATTACCCCTGCCCGACTCTAAAAGCAAGGCGTAGGCATTATGAACATTTCGGACTATTTGCTCTTAATTACCGTCTGCGTCTCATTATTGATTAGCGAGGCCCAATTTAGTTTGCGCCCTTTAAATCGCCCTTCCACGCGGTATTCAAAATCACTCCCGGCGATCTGCTTTGCGGGCAATTCAACTTGCCAGACAGCGCGGGCAACCAGCTTAAAGGGCGCCTTTTGCCAGGTTCTCTTGCCTAGGGGGCGCCAGTGGAAGGTGGCGCCGGTGGCGGGGTGGGCGCTGAGGAGGATGGCTTTGAGTTTAAAATCCTCGCCGGGGCGGAGGGTGGTGCGGGCGGTGGGGATGATTAGGCGGTCGGGACCGGTGTATTCGAGCGGCAAGGGCGCTTCGGCCTGGAAGGACGCGCCCAGGCATTTGGCCAGCAAGGCGTCGGTGCGCTCCAGGGTTTTGACCGGGATGTGCTGCCCCCAATTGGCCACGGTGCCCAGTTCACCCGGGTTCGACACCAGGGCGAGCAGGTGATTGTATACTTCGCCCAACTGGCGCGCGAATTCCCGCCGCAGGGGCAGCGCGAAGGCCTGGGCCAGCTTGGTTTTCCACGCGGCGTCTTTTTCCGCCTCGATTTTCTCCACCACGGGTCGCAATTGGCCCCAAGTGCAACTCAGCCGGGCCATGGCGCGTTGATACTCGAAGGTGTGACGCCAATAGGCGAACCGCTCGCGGTTCACCCGGCCTTTGACGCGCGGCTCCAGCTTCACCAGGCGATCCACGAAGGCGTAATCTTTGGCCACGTCCGCCCACGGACGGCTATCGCACGCCAGGTTGCCGGGGCCGTCCACCCATTCCGCCGGGCACGGCAGCTTGCCATCGACGCTCGTGAACACTTCCGCAATGGCTTCGGCGGCATCAGGACCGAACTCCGTCCGCGCCCAATCCAGGTAAAAGTCCGCCACCGGCTGGTACCGGGGCACGGAAGGCAGGTCCGCCTCGAAATCCCCGCAAGCAGGCCCGCCACAGTTGATCTTGCGCGTGACCGGGCCGGAAATCTCAATACCCGCCAGGCTGGCGTGGTCCGTGTGGCTGATAAACTCGAAGTTAAGCCGCCCTTGGCCTACCACGACGCCCTCGAACACGCGGTCCAAGGCGCAGTCCTTGCCCACTTGGGCAAAGATATCCAGGTGATCTACCACCAAGCGGCCTTGGAGTTTGACCGAAAAGACGCGCTTGCCCTTGGCGTCGTAGTTGGGCTCCCAGAAACGGAGCCGGACCTGATAAACGCCATCGGGCACGCCGATCCGGCAATGGCTCATGCCATAGCGCACGGTTTGGTAAATGGCTTCGTGGTCTTCGCACTTGATCTTGTTCGTGGGGAACGCGGCGTCTTTGCCGCCAATCCAGCCGGAGGCGTGGGACGTGTCGCATTTCCAGGAATCCTGCTCCCAGGCGGCCTGGGCCAGCGCGCTGGCGGCGGGTCCGAGCACGCGCGTGCGCCAATGAATGCCCATGATGCCGTCGCAGCCGTATTGCAGGGCGTCCACGGCGTCCTGCCGCATGCGGCCCACCCACAGTTGGGGCGCGGTGAGCGCGGGATCGTCCTCCAGCCAAGGAATAGCCCATTTGGGGCGGCCGGAGACCTGGGCAAAGCCAGGTTCAATCGGCGTCTTGCCCACTTCGCGATTGATGCAACTGACGGGCCAGCTTTTGGGCAAGGTTTGGTCGAACAACGAGCGGTCATCCGGCGGCCCCAAGACCCAGCCGCAGGTAGCCAGTTGGAACTTGGCCTTAACGTTTTTGGCGGCCTCTTCCGCCAAGCGCAAGTCGTCCATGGTGGCTTTGACCTGTCCCTCTTTGACGCCCTCCCAAGTCCAGGTCTCGGGCGTCCAGAACCAATAATAATCCGGCGCGCCGATTTGGCCGAGGCGCTGGAACATGCCTTCGTAGAGGAGTCGCACCGTTTCGGCATTGGTGGGGTTCAGCCCCTGAGCTTGTAAATGCTCGCGCATGGCCTTGGGAATGGTCAGCGGGGTTTCCGTGCCCAGGCAAGTTTTGATGCCGAGTTCCCGGGCGGCCTGGAAGACATCGCCCAAAATCTTGCCCGAGCGGCGGAACAATTCCCGGTTCGCCTCAGGCTGAACCGGCTCGGGGGCCAGGTCGCGCATGGCGTCGTTGCCAAAATCCTCGCGGTCAAAGAGGGCCGCGGCGCCGAAGGGGAACTGGCTGGTGGGTTTGGCGGCGTAACCCCAATTGCCCCGGCGGGTGTTTTGGTAACTGGCGGGATAAGCGGCCGCCACCTGGCCGTCTTCGCGGATATCCGCCGCGCGGCCAATCCAGACGGTGGGCTCGGCGTTCGGGTTGCCTTCGGGGTAGGTGTGCAGGCCGAAAAAGTTCAGGCGCATTTTGGGAAGTTGAGCAAGAATAGCGAAGTAATCGTCGCGATCCCACCAATCCGGCCCCTCGGGAAAATCATGGAACGGCTGAATGCCGCGCAAAGGGAACAAGGGCTTGGAAGTTTCGTCCAAGTCAGGCAGCAACCCCTCTTTCGGGAACAACGCGCGGCGGGAAACGGGGTCGGGAAGAACATCCCCATGCAAGTAAAACCGCACGCCCAGGTGCTCGGCGTATCGGTAGGCGGCGTATAAGACGGCGGTGTCGCTGCCGCCCGTGAGCAGCAGCACCCGGCGGCGCGGCTCTTGGAGGGTGCGCAGCCAGAAATCTTGCGGCCCCAGGTGAACATTGGAGCCCGCGGCCGCCGCCAAGGAGCGCACCGGTTCTTGGTCCATCCGCCCTACGACAAGCAAGTTAGGCCGGCCGCGCAAAGGAGCCGAGTTCGTTTGAATCGGCAGCATACTCCCCGTGGTGGCGTAGACGTACCGCCGCACCTCTTTGGCCGCCAAGGCCTCCGCTGGAGCGCTCTTGGAGGCCACCCAGATGGCGGTATTGCGCACGGTGGCGCGGATTTCGGCGGCTTTGGCCTCAAAGATGAGCACAAACGCAAGGAACCCCATGAAAAGGTGTTGGCTGGGTTTCATAAAGACTGTTGGATTCGGTAGTATTCAATTCGGAATACCATCGAGGGTCAATGGCGAATTTTGCCCAGGGTTTGTACCCTATTTATGTGACGTTCGGCGGAAAAAAGGTTTTGTTAAGGTCTGCGGTGAACAGCAGAATTGACATGCGCCCCGGGGGGAGATTACACCTTGGGGACGTCACCGCGTTATCTATATGACACATAACATACAACTCGCTTGGATCGATTACCTGATCTTGGCGGCTTACACCTGTTTCGTGCTGGGCATTGGGTTTGCGCTCAAACGGCACATGAAAAGTTCCACGGACTTTTTCCTATCCGGCCGGTCGATCCCGGCGTGGATCACCGGGCTGGCCTTCCTCTCGGCCAACCTGGGCGCGCTGGAACTGGTGGGCATGGCGGCCAGCGGCGCCAAATACGGCATCGCCACCTGCCACTTCTATTGGGTCGGCGCCATTCCCGCGATGATCTTCCTGGCGGTGTTCATGATGCCGTTTTACTACGGCTCGAAAGCCCGCTCGGTGCCCGAATATTTGAAGCTGCGCTTCGACGAACGCACCCGGTGCTTGAACTCGCTCACCTTCGCGGTGATGACGGTGTTCGCCTCGGGCATCTCGATGAACGCGCTGGCGAAGCTGCTGAACCAATTGCTCGGCTGGGATTACAACCTGAGCTTGTGGATCTGCTCGGCGGTGGTGCTGGTGTATGTGTTCAAGGGCGGCTTGACCTCCGCCATCTACACCGAAGTGCTCCAGTTCTTCATGATCGTGCTCGGCTTCGCCCCGGTGGTTTACCTGGGGTTGAAAGATGTCGGCGGCTGGGACGCGATGATGAAGTCGCTCAGCGGCGTGGCCGCGAACCCGGCGCAACTGGGCTTGCAACCGGAAGGCGTGAAGTTCGCCGACAACGCCTGGACCAGCGCCTGGCAGCCGTTGATCGGCGGCTCGACGCAAAACCCCATGGGCGTGGACCTCTTCGCCATGGTGTTCGGCTTGGGCTTCGTGCTTTCGTTCGGTTACTGGTGCACGAACTTCCTGGTGGTGCAACGCGCCATGGCGGCCCGCGATATGGGCGCCGCCCGCCGCACGCCGTTGATTGCCGCCGTGCCCAAGATGCTTTTCCCCGCGCTGGTGATTCTGCCCGGCATGATCGCCGTAGCTTTGGCTATGGCGGGCAAAGACGGCTACCGCTTGCCACCCAAGAGCATTGACACCGCGATTTACGCCAAGGCGATCCCGGTGGTTAAAGACGCGGCCGCCAATGGCGTGGCCGCGGACGTGGCGTTCAAGCAAATCTCCGATGCCGTCGGCATGAAAATGCTCCCCGCCAAGGTGGAAGAAGTGGTCAAAGCCGCTCCCACGCTCGGCGAAAAGGAATTGAAGGAAAAACTGCAAGGGGCCGTGGCGGAAAACGATTACGACGGCGTGATCCTCTCGCTCGTGAAGAAATACTGCCCGCCCGGGTTGCTGGGCTTGGCGCTAACGGCGTTGCTCGCTTCCTTTATGTCTGGCATGGCGGGCAACGTGACGGCCTTTAACACGGTGTGGACTTACGACCTCTATCAGGCGTACATGGCGCCGAACAAAAGTGACGCGCACTATATGTGGATGGGCCGCGTGATCACGGTGGTGGGCGTGCTGTTGAGCATTGCCTGCGCGTATGTGGCCAGCAATTACTCCAACGCGATGGACATTTGCCAGTTGGTGTTCGGCTTCGTGAACGCGCCGTTGTTCGCGACGTTCCTGCTGGGCATGTTCTGGTCGCGCGCCACAAGCCACGGGGCATTCCTGGGCTTGCTGGGCGGCACGCTGACTTCGGCCTTGTTCCACGGCATGACGATCTCGGTGGGCAATACTCCGGGCATCAAGGGTGCCTGGATCACCAAAGTGGCTGAGTTTCCGAGTGAAATGGCCCAAAACTTCTGGCTCGCGAGCTTCGCCTTCGGTGCTTGCTTCCTGCTGACCGCGATTATCTCGCTGGCCACCAAACGGACCAAGACCGACGAAGAACTCAAAGGCTTGGTGTATTCCATGACTCCCAAAATGGTGGAAACCGAAAAGGTGTGGATCCTGCGCCCCGCCGTGCTGGGGGTGATCTTATTGCTGTGCTGCGTGATTTTGAACGTGATCTTCTGGTAAAAGGAATTGTATGAGTTTTGATTTACGTTATCCGGTGGGCTTGATGTTCACCCTGTTCGGCCTCTTGATTGGCGGCTTCGGCTTGCTCAGCGACGCCAAAATGTACGACCGTTCGCTCGGGATCAACATCAACCTCTGGTGGGGCTGTATCCTATTGGTGTTCGGCGTGACCATGCTGACCCTGGCGATCTCCGGCAAGAAAAACAGCAAGTAGCCCTCAGCGCCAGATCGGGCGCAAGATTTCCGGCCCAGGGAGCGCGCCAAGCTCCCTGGAGCCGCGGAGGATCAAACCGCAAGTTGGTTTGTCCTGATTTCACCAAGCGGGAATTTATGACGCTGGGCCGAGACTGGTTCTCGCGCTGGGCATTGTAAATTCCCGCTTTTTTTGTAGCTGCGTCGGTAACAGAGTCGTTTATCCTCGAACCTATGATCGTGGCTAACCATCTGGCCAAGGTGTTTCGCGACCGCAAGCGCGGGGACGTGCGGGCGGTCGACGGCGTAAGCTTCGCGTGCCAACCGGGGGAGATTTACGGCTTGCTCGGGGCCAACGGCGCGGGCAAAACCACCACGTTGCGCATGCTGGCGACGATCCTCACTCCCTCGGGCGGATCGGCGCAAGTCGCCGGCTTCGATGTCGCCACCCAAGCCGCCGAGGTGCGCGCCCGCATCGGCTTTCTCTCCACCGCCACGGCCTTGTATGGCCGCCTGACCGCGCGCGAAACCATCGTTTATTTCGGCCGCCTCAATGGCATGGACGAAGCGCTGCTCCAGCGGCGCGCGGATGAAATCCTGCAACTCCTCGGCTTGAACGAAGCGGCCGGCCGGCGCTGCGACAAGCTTTCCACCGGCATGAAACAAAAAGTGTCCATCGCCCGCACGTTGATCCACGACCCCGAAGTGATGATTTTCGACGAGCCCACGCTGGGTTTGGATATCTTCTCCGCGCGCGCCATCATCCAGTTCATTCGCGAATGCCGCAACCGGGGGAAAACGGTCATTTTCTCCAGCCACGTGATGTCGGAAGTGGAAAAACTGTGCGACCGCATCGGCCTGTTGCACCAAGGCAAACTGCTCGCCGAAGGCACCCTGGCGGAACTCAAAACGCGCACTGGCGCAACGGATCTGGAGGAAGTGTTCGTGCAACTCGTGGAGGCCCGCGCATGAACTGGCACCGCGTCAAAACCGTGTTTCTCAAGGAAATCATCGACGCCCTGCGCGACCGCCGCACGATCATTTCGTCCATCGTCATCCCCATCGTGCTGTTCCCGCTGCTGACGATTGGCTTTGGCACGGTGGCCGCCAAGTCGGTTAAAAAAATCTCGCAGGAAATCCCAACGGTAATGCTTTTGGGAACCAATAACGCGCCCGAATTGGCTGCCCGGCTGAGCACGAATCAAGCGTTCACCCTGGTGGCTCCCGGCACCAATTACGTTGCCAAAATAAACGACAAAAAACTGCGCGCGGCCCTGGAGATTCCGGCGGGGTTTGAAACGGCGATCCAAGCGGGCGAAGTCCATCCGCCGGAAGTCAAAATTTATCATTACGCTTCGGAAATGCGGTCGGATTTCGCAGTGCGCGCCCTGCAAAAAGCGCTGCAAGAATATCGCGAGGAAATCGTCAGCCAGCGGCTAAAAGCCAAGGGCATGAGCAGCGAGGTTTTGAAACCCTTTCAAACCACCCAGCAAAATGTGGCCTCGGCCAAAAAGGTTGGCGGGAATCTGCTCGGCGGCTTGGTGCCGTATATGCTTATCCTACTTTGCTTGGTAGGAGCGATGAACCCCGCCATGGATATCACCGCCGGCGAAAAGGAACGCGGCACTATCGAGACCATCCTAGCCAGCCCAATTTCTCGCATGGAACTCGTGTTCGGAAAATTTTTGATGGTGTTAACGATGTCCCTGGGCACCACAGTTATTTCCCTGTTATCCTATGGGCTGACCTTCTCACTGCCGTTTCTGGCGCTGCGCGAAGTCACCAAATCGGGCCCCATTAGCCTCGACCTCAGCGTGGCTTCGGTGCTGTCGCTTTTTATGTTGGTGCTGCCGCTGGCGATCATGTTTTCGGCGCTCTTGCTGGCGGTGTCCGTTTTTGCCAAAAGCTACAAGGAAGCGCAGAGCTATGTTTCGCCGCTCATGGCGCTCGTCATTTTTCCGGCGGTAGCGGTGATGATGCCCGGGGTCGAACTCAACGCGGGCTTGGCGGCGGTGCCCATTTTGAATGTAAGCCTGGTCTGCAAAGAGGTGCTGAGCGGCACTTATCATTGGGGGCTGATCGGCATCGTTTTCGCCTCTTCGTGCGCCTATGCCGCGCTGGCGTTAGCCATGGCCACGCACCTTTTCAAGAAAGAATCGGTGCTATTTCGCTCGTAAAACCGGCCTGCTTACGGCCGATTTTCGAAAGCTAATCGCTAATTTACGCTGGATTATCATCACCCCTACACATTGGATTTAAGCGCTTTAGGATATAAATAACGCCCATTTTAGGTGATATTTACAATTTCCCCCAGGTGGTCTAGGATGGCTTGCTGAATAGCTGGCACAAACCAGCGTCCAATGGGAAACCTTATGAAAAAGGTGAATTTAAAAGCAGCAACGTCACGGGCTGGGGGTGCCGCCGCCAAAGCGGCAAAGCAAAGGGCACCAAGCCAGGCATTGTGGCTTGGAAACAACCTCTTTTCCACTCCTACGGCTCCCTATCCCTTACTGTGATTTCATGCTGATGATGATGCGCCGCTTGCGGGCGGCACCATTGGCTAAACCATATAATGACGGAAACACCCTCTATGAAAAATCGATTCACGGCGCAGATATTGACAGTCACCATGGCCGCCAGCGCGCTGCTAATGGCCGGCTGTGCTTCGGGCGTTAGAAATCCCTCCGGCGTGCCAGTAACCGAAATGAAGGCGGACGAGCGCGGCTTTGTGGCGGGCACCGGAGTGGAATCCCAAGACCTGGTGGCCGTAACCGACAAAATGGCGCGCAGCATTCTGGGCATTCCCGAAATCGTCAACGCCAAAGGCACCCCGCGCGTGGTGCTCAAACCGGTGGATAACGAAACCCGTTTCCCGATCAATAAAGACATTTTCCTCACTCGCATTCGCGCGCAATTGAACTCCAAAGCCGCCGGCCGGGTACGCTTCCTGGCGCGGGACGCCATGGCCACCCTGGAACAAGAACGCGCGCTGAAGCAATCCGGCCAGGTCACCAGCAGCAGCGATCCCAACGTGGTCGAATTCAAGGGCGCGGACTTTTTCCTGACCGGCAAATTGCAGGGCATGAACACCCGCACCTCGGCTGGCACGAGCGATTACATCCTATATTCGTTCCAGTTGATTGACGCCCGCACCAGCGATATTGTGTGGGAAGATTCCGCCGAAATCAAAAAACAGGGTCTGGAGGACGCTGTTTACCGCTAAGCTGGAGCTAGCGATAAAACCATGCCCCGCTTGTGTCAAAAGCAGGCGGGGCTAATCCCCTCCGAGGAAATCTCCCCGTGATTCCCATGAACCCCCAGGCACCCACTTACCCTGCTTCCGCCCCAACTCGCAGGCCATCTTCGCTGGCCCGCTGGCGCGGCTTGGCGCGCGGTTGTTTCTGGGGGCTCCCGCTGTTGCTGCTAGCCCTGGCCGGTTGCGTCACCGAAAGGCAGCACATTTACCTTACGGGCGATCCGCTGGTGGACGGCCCCAATGCGATCGCCAACGGCCCGGCCCGCGACAAGGTTTTGTGGCAATACCGCATGTCGGCGGCCGCCATGCGCAAGGCCCGTTTTGGGGAAGCCAAGCAGAATTTGGATTCCGCCCTGGCGCGGCTGGCGGGCATCTTTGGGCCGGATAAAAACGCCAAGCGCGCGCGCGGTTTGTTTCACGAGGAATCCAAGAAAACCTTTTTGGGCGAACCGTATGAGCGGGCGATGGCCTATTATTACCGAGGCATTCTCTACTGGATGGACGGTGAATTAGATAATGCCCGCGCCTGTTTCCGCAGCGGCCAATACGAGGACAGCGATACCGAAGACAAACAATACGCCGGGGATTACGTGCTCTTCGATTACCTCGACGGCCTGGCCACCACCAAGCTGGGGAATGACGGCTCGGACACTTTTAAACGGGCCCAAAAGAATTTCAAATTTGGCAACCTGCCGCCTTACGATCGCGACGCCAACGTGTTGTTCTTCCTGGAAATGGGCAAGGGGCCGACCAAATTTGCGGCCGGCGAATATCACGAGGAATTGCACATCCGCGCCGGGCGGTCCGAAGCCAAATCCGCTTACATCAAAGTGGGCGGGCAAACCTGCAAATCTGGCTTCTACGACGACGTCTCCTACCAAGCCACGACGCGCGGCGGCCGCGTGATGGATCATATTTTGGCCAACAAAGCCGTGTTTAAATCCGCCACCGACGCGGTGGGCAGCATCGCCATGGTGGGCGGCGCGGCGATGGCGATTGCCGGGGATGGCGCAGTGCGCGAGGCGGGCATCGGTTTGGCCGCGTTCGGCCTGCTGAGCAAAGTGGTGGCCTCGGCCACGACGGCGGCCGCCGACACGCGCGATTGGGATAATTTGCCGCAGTACCTGGGCTTTGCCTCCTTGAAACTGCCCCCCGGCGAATACGTCGCCAGCGTTGAATTTTTTGGCGATGGAAACCGTCCATTGCCTCACCTCAACAAGCAAGTGAAAATCAAAGTGGCCACGGCCTCGAAAGACGTCGTGGTGTTTGTCAGTGATCAATCGATAAACCCCTTAGCTTATGAATAAATCCAGATGGTTTGTGTCCGCTTTGGCGCTCGCGAGCGCGGCGGTTTTGGCGGGCTGCCATGGGGGAGCCTACGCGCCGGTTAACACCACGAAATACGATTTGGAAAACCATGCCAGCTTCGTGGATATGGACGCGGCCACGCAACGTTCCGTGACTTGCAGCAACATTCAACAACGCCAGTTGGCGGATGGCCGGCTGGAAGTGACGGCGAACGTGCGCAACCGCGAAAACCGCCGCATCCAAGTGCAGATCAGCTGTGTGTTCAAAGATGAACAGGGTTTCCCCACTGGGGATGACACCCTGTTCCAAACGCTGATCCTCACCGAGCACGCCCAAGAAGGCGTAAAGTTCACCTCGATGAACAACCAGGCGCGCAAATACACGTTCCGCGTGCGCCAGACCCGTTAGTATTGCCGAATTTACCGAAAGGATTGTTTATGAATAAGCTCGCTGTTGCGTTGCTAGGCTGGGCGATCACCGCCCAAGCTAACCCACCACCCCCGCCGCCGCCGATGGCCCCCGAACCGCCGCCGCCGGTGTACATCGCTCCAGCAGAGCCCGTGGCTGGAGAAGTTAGAGCTGTAGTGGTGACCAACATCGTGGTCGTCACGAACGTGGTGCCCGTGACCAGCGTGGTCCTCGTAACCAATCCCATTCCCCAGCCGCAATTTGTTTACGACCAAAAAGTCATGGGCGGCCGCGCGCCGCTGATCACGCCGGAGCAAGCGCGCACGTTGGTGGAAATTTTCCACACCAACTACGCCAAGCTGGGCAATCCGCGATTCTTGTTGTACGTGAACCGTGAATTGGTGGACGAAAATACCGGCATGAAAATCGCCGGCCGCACGGAACACACCGAACACGTCAAAGGACAGGTCACTTCTTCCGCCGATGGCACCAATAGCCAGCTGGCCACGGTCGCGTTGCCCGGCGGAGTCGCGGCTACGGGGGACATCAGGGTTTCGCCGACGGATCCTAAATCCGGCACGGGACTCGTCTATGACGGCCAAAAAACCGTCAACGACAATCACTATAAATTCCAAGACCCCAAAGACCTGACCGTGGCGGATAAACAAGCGATTCGCGACATCGAGCGCACCTTTGCGCGCCCCTTGCGCATGGCAGGCGCTTCGTTTGCCGATCAAAAGGTAGCGACCCAAATCTTGGCCGGAAAAGATATCCAAGATTTCGTCTCCCCGACGGAAGGCGAACAGGCTCGCAAGGACCGGGAAGCCTTGAGCAAAGTTGCCGACGTGGTGATCGAGGTTTTGCTTTCCTACAAGAATGCCACTGTCACGCGGGTATCGGGACCACAAACCTATTCGGTGCCGGCCCTCCACGCGACCGCGATCCGCCTGAGCGATTCCAAAGTGCTGGGCCAGGCCAGTTCGGACGACGTGCTGGTGGGCAACACCACCCCTTACGCCTACGACCTAAATGAGGTCTCCGAAAGCACGGCGCTCATTTTGATGCGGGACATGCTAATTTCGGTGCCGTAAACCGCGAATCCCCCAAACTTCAGCGCGCTGCTCCCCACGGACGGCGCGCTTTTTTGTTATCGAACACTGGCGCGTCTCAATTGGAACCGCAAAGCATCAGTGTTATCCCTGATTCCAATCAAGGTTTTGACGGTTTTAATGTCTCGTTTTGATACAAGCCTGTCCCGTTTTCAACCTAGCCAGTTAGCTGTACGCCATTATATTGGTCGCAGTAAGTGCCTGTGCACTGCGAATGGTATCAAAAGTTTAACAAGGATGGATCGGAATGGTTGCCCATACGAACAAACCCTGATTTAACCCTGATAACCACGAGTGATAGAAAATGACCGAACGACGAAAACCTGTGAAAAAAATGATTCTAGCGCGAAGCGGAGCGCTGTTTGCCGCCTCCATGATGTTACTCGCCCCGCGAGCCATGGCCACGATTCAATTCCAACTGGACAATGTTTGGAATGGCAGCACCCCTACCACCACCGGCCCGTGGTTGACGGCTGATTTCACCACGGTCGGCTCGGGTGGCGCGGTTCAAGTCACGCTGACTGGAAACATGGCCAGCGATACTTTTATCAACCAGTTAACTTTCAACATTGCCAGCGCCTTCACCCCCAGCAGCGTTGCGGCGTCGCAAAGCACTGGCCCCACGGCCACTTTTTACAAAACCGCTCAAGATGCGGACGGGGGAACTACGATCACTGGCTACGGCAACGATAAGGGCTGGGACTTCGTGCTGAAGTGGCCCACGTCTAACAGCAACCCCTCCGCTCGTTTCAGCGGCACGGACACGGTTACCTTCACCCTAACCGCCGCCGGGTTGACGGAGAACGATTTCCAATATTTCAACGCGACTGGTGACAAACACTATATCGCCGCCCACATCATGGGCTTTGGCGCCAGCGGCGCCATTGACGGCTCCGTGACTGTGGTGCCGGAACCTTCGACCATTATCGCGGGCGCGTTAGCCTTAGTGCCGATGGGCTTGGGTGTGGCTCGCAATTGGCGCAAAGAACGCAAAAACGCGTAATCGGATTTTATTGTTAATATCGAACGCGAAGGGCTGGCTTAATCGCCAGCCCTTTCGTTTATCAATTCGGCAACCCAGAACTTTGCCGGATTAATTCGCCGTGGCGCAGAGGTTCAGTATCTCCACCACTTCTTTAGGACCGATGCTTTGGGTCTCGCCTAAACGCAAGCCGCGTTTTTCGAAGCGGGCCGCAATCTCCGCAAAACGATCCTTTCCGATGCCATATTCGGATAAGCGGGTTTTCACCCCCAGCGCACGGAAGAACGCTTCCGTTTTTTCAATCGCTTGGGCGGCGGCCGCCTCCCCCGCCGGCAAACCCCAGAGCCGCTGGCCGTATTGCGCCAGTTTCTGCGCCTTGCGCGCCAGTTGATGCCGCCATACAGCGGGCATGACCACCGCCAGCGTTTGCGCATGGTCCAAGCCATATAGCGCGGTCAACTCGTGGCCAATCATGTGCGTGGTCCAATCTTGCGGCACCCCGCACGCGATATTGCCATCCAGCGCTTGGGCGGCACACCAGCAGATAGTGGCGCGCAAATCGTAATTCTGGAGTTGCCGCAAAACCTGCGGGCCGGTTTCGATCAACGTGGCCAAAATCGCTTCGGATTGGCGGTCCTGTAACGGGGCGTTGGCGGGATAAGTCATGTATTGCTCCATGACATGCGCAAACGCATCGATGATGCCGTTGGCCACCTGGCGTTCGGGCAAGGTGTAAGTCGTCTCAGGGTCAATGATCGAAAACAGCGGAAACGCCAGCGGATGGGCAAAGGCCAGTTTTTCCTGGGTGGATTCCCGTGAAACCACCGAAAACATGTTGGCTTCCGAGCCGGTGGCCGGCAGGGTCATCACGCAACCCAATGGCACGGCGCGATCCGGCGCGGCGCTCTTCGCCAAAATATCCCACGGATCACCCGCCGTATAATGCACCGCCAGCGCGATGAATTTGGTGCCATCGAGCACCGAACCGCCGCCTACCGCCAAAAGCATGTCCACCTGCTTTTCCCGGGCCAGCGCGACGGCTTTCATGAGCGTCTCGTATCGCGGATTGGCTTCGATGCCGCCAAACTCCAGCAATTCCCGCCCGGCCAGGGCTTTTTTGACTTGGTCGTAAACTCCGTTTTGTTTGATGGAGCCACCGCCGTAGGTCATCAGCACTTTCTTGCCCGCGGGAATCAGTTGAGAAAGCTGGGCGATAGTGCCTTTGCCAAAGACTAAACGAACCGGATTATAATATTCAAAATTTTCCATAAAGTGTTGCGTTGGTCGGCCACATGATGCCGGGGCGCCCTAAACGCCCGGCCAATTAAAAATTTGGCCTATTTAGCCCGAGCGCCAAATAGGCCAGACGAAAAACTAAGATTTTCCGCCGAACGCCAAAGGTTATACCGTCATCAATTCTTTTTCTTTGGCGGCCATAGCGGCATCGATCTTGGCGATAAAACCATCGGTCATTTTTTGCATCTCCGCCTCCTGCTCTTTCAATTCATCCTCGGTGATCGTCTTGGCTTTTTGCTCTTTCTTGAGCAATTCGAGCGCATCCCGGCGGATATGGCGGATCGCCACGCGGCCATCCTCCGCTTGTTTGTGCACCATTTTGATGAACTCGGTGCGGCGCTCCTGGCTCAGTTCGGGCAAGATCAAGCGGATGGCCTTTTTGTCGATGACCGGGTTGATGCCAATGTTGCTTTTTTGGATCGCCTTCTCGATCGGATGCAAGGAAGTGGCATCCCAGGGTTGAATCATGAGCACGCGCGGTTCGGGGGTGGTAATGCCCGCCAGTTCCCGAATCCGCATATGGGTTCCATAAACTTCGACTTGGATATTTTCCACCAGCGCCGGGGAGGCTTTGCTGGTGCGGACGCCGCTGAAGTTGTGATGCACGACGTCCAGGCTTTTCGTCATTTTATCGTCCGCTTCCAGTAAAATGTCGTCGATGGTCATAGTAAGTTTGAGGTTAGCAAAAGGCCCGCACGGTGTAAAGCATTGTGCCAGGCTTTTACGGGGCATGTCGTTCCCGGAAATTGCGAGGGCCAGCAATCTTTTGACTTCCCCGCAGCAGTGGGGCATACAAAGCCCAAGGGTCAAGGCAACTCGGAAAGGAAATCGTAAATGTCGAAGTTAAATCTTGGGGAAAAAACCGGGGATAAGGCAGCGGATTTTGGCCAAGCGATCCAACCCGGCGTGTGGCCGCTGGATCGCAAAGTTGTATTTCTCAATCACGGTTCGTTTGGCAGTTGTCCCAAGCCGGTGCTGGCCGCGCAAACCGAATGGCGGCGGCGGCTGGAGAGGCAGCCCATTTATTTTCTGGTCAATGAGTTAGAAGGCTTGCTGGATACGGCGCGCGCCCGCCTGGCGGAGTTTATCGGAGCCTCGGTCGAAGACGTCGTTTTCGTCTCCAATGCGACGGCGGGAGTTAATACGGTGGTGCGCTCTTTGGATTGGCGGCCCGGCGATGAATTGCTCACCACCAATCACGCCTACAACGCCTGCGCGAACGCCTTGAAATACACGGCGGAACGCGTGGGCGCGCGGGTGGTGGCCGCCCCGGTGCCGTTCCCCTTTGAGACCGAGGATCAATTGATCGCGCCTATCCTGGCGGCCGTCACTCCAAACACCCGGCTGGCATTGATTGACCACATTACCAGCCCCACGGGGGTGATTTTCCCCATTGAACGCCTCGTGCGCGCCTTGGCCGACCGGGGCGTGGATACGCTGGTGGATGGCGCGCATGCCCCGGGAATGGTGCCCCTAGACTTAAACCGGCTTGGAGCCGCCTATTACACGGGCAATTGCCACAAATGGCTGTGTGCCCCGAAAGGCGCCGCGTTTCTGCACGTGCGCCGCGATAAGCAAGCCCCCATCCGTCCCCTGGTCATTAGTCACGGGGCAAACTCCAAGCGCACGGATCGCTCGCAATATCTCATCGAATTCGCCTGGACCGGCACGGGTGACCCTTCGCCTTGGCTTTGCATTCCGGAAGCAATCAAATTTGTGGGCGGCCTCCTGCCCGGCGGGTGGCCAGCGGTGATGGCTCGCAATCATAACTTGGCGGTGGCCGCCCGGCGCTTGTTAAGCGAGATGCTCCAAGCCCCGGCGCCGTGTCCGGAAGAATTCCTGGGGTCAATGGCCGCCCTGCCCTTGCCCGATGCCACGGGGGCAGAGTCCTTGCAGCCCCCCCTATTCACGGATGCTTTGCACGACCGTTTGCAGGCCGAATTTGGGATTGAAGTGCCCGTGATGCCCTGGCCGGCGCATCCGCAACGCTGGTTGCGCGTCTCCGCCCAGCTTTACAATTCCCTCGCACAGTACCGGCGTTTGGGTCAGACGTTAAACCGACTCGGCATCCCGGGATAAAAAAAGAAGCCGCCTGGAATAACCGGGCGGCTTTGGCTTAAAACGGGAGGTTGCTACTTCATAAAAAAGAGCACGAGAATCTGGGCGCTAAGCACGCGCAATAACATCGTTAGCGGGTAAACCGTGGCGTAAGAGATGGACGGCGCGTCGGAGCTGGCGATGGTATTGGCGAAAGCCAGCGCGGGCGGATCGGTCATGCTCCCGGCCAGCACGCCGCACAGCGTCATGTAGTTCACCTTGTATATGGCCCGGGCAATGAGGCCCACGATGACTAGCGGCACCAGGGTAATGAGAGCCGCGTACCCCATCCAAACCAATCCGGGGCCGTTGGTCAGGGTTTCAATGAATTTATCCCCGGCCTTCAAACCGACGCAGGAAAGGAACAAGGTGATGCCCAACTCGCGCAGAATAAAATTGGCACTTTGCGGCATGTACCAAATGATCGGGCCAATCCGCCCGAGCCGGCTCAGGAATATGGCGGCCAAGAGCGGTCCGCCAGCCAACCCTAGTTTCACCGGGGCGGGCATCGAAGGGAACTGGACGGGCCAGCTGCCGAGCAAAATGCCCAGCGCGATCCCCACAAAAATGGGCACCACTTGCGGATGGTTCAATTGCTTGGAGGAATTGCCCAGCTGGGCCGAAGCGCGTTGAATGCCCGCGTCATCCCCCACCACGATCACCGAATCACCAAATTTCAGTTCCAGCCCGGGAGTGGGGGTCAATTCGATTTCACCACGGTGAATCCGGGTGATTTTCACGCCGTGCGTGCCGTCCAAATCAAGGTCCTCAATCGCTTTGCCTAGCACATCCTTGCGGGTCACAATCACCCGCTGGCTAGTTACATGGCTGGGAATGGCTTTCAAATCGATAGCCGCTTCCTGGCCGATGACAATTTTGATCGATTCAAGTTTATCTTGCGGGCCAACCGCCAAAATGGTGTCCCCCGTGCTCAAAAGAGTGTCGGGTTTGGCCACTTTCACTTCTTTGCCTTTGGAAACGCGGGAAATGACCACCCCGGATTCGCTCAAGCCAGGGATTTGTTTAATGGGCACCCCGTTAAGGTTAGGATTGGTCACCGTGATGTTAACCGTGGAAACCTTATGAATATTGGCTTGTTGCAGTTTGGTAAACTCGGCGGATTCATTGGCGGGCACAATCCGGAACAGCAAACGGACCAAGCCCATGGTCAAAATAATACCCATGATGCCGAAGGGATAAGCTACCGCGTAACCCAAACCAGGCATCTTGCCCATTTCTTCGGTGTAACTAGCTAAATTCTTCAGCGCTTGCTGGGCCGCACCCAATGAGGGGGTGTTAGTGGTAGCACCGGAAAATAGGCCTACCGCAATTTCCATGTTGATTCCGCCGAAATAGAATATGGCCAGGGTGATTAGGGCTCCGAGCATCACGATGGAAAAAGCCATAAGGTTCAAGGGCAGGCCTTGCTTTCGCAAGGAAGCCATAAAACCGGGCCCCACCTGCATGCCGATCGTGTAAACAAACAGGATTAAACCGAATTCGCGGGCAAACTCGAGCACATGCGAATTGATTTTGTATCCATAGTGGCCGAAGAGCAGTCCAGAGAACAGCACCCCGGCAATACCAAGGGTTATTCCGTAGACGCGAATACTCCCAATGAAGAACCCAAGGGCTGAAACCAAACTTAAGATTAACACCGCGTGGGCGATAGTATCGCCATTGAACAGATCCTTAATCCAGTCCATAATTAGTTTAACTTAAGAAGATCACCCTCCAAACAAATCCAAAGATACGACGTAACTAGGGTTTGTCAAACTGATGGGGGTTTGGAAATGCCCAACATCGAAGGAGGGAAAGCTCCGTAATGATTCAAAACTAATGAAAACAGATGGATTTAGCAACAAAAGATTAAAAATAGAACCGCCGCCAGCGTGTATCTGGCGGCGGTTCAATGAGTTTTAAAATTAGAATGTGTAATCCTGAGGCGGTCAGATTCCGGAATCTTAAGTAAAATCAACTTCCGGAAAACCCCTTAATCCATGCTTACACATTGAAGCGGAAAAGGATCACATCGCCATCTTGCACCACGTATTCCTTGCCTTCCATGCGATAGAGCCCCTTGTCGCGGGCCGCCGCCACCGAGCCACATTTGAGCAGATCGGTGCAAGCCACCGTTTCCGCCTTAATAAAGCCGCGCTCGAAGTCGGAGTGAATCACCCCGGCGGCTTGCGGAGCGGTGTCCCCGGTATGAATCGTCCACGCGCGCACTTCTTTCTCTCCCGCAGTGAAATACGTACGCAAACCCAGCAAATGATAGGCGGTGCGAATGAGCGCCCCCACGCCGGATTCGGCCACGCCTAATTCTTTAAGAAACTCGGCGGCTTCCGCCGGGGAAAGATCGACCAAATCGCTCTCAATTTGGGCGCTAATCACCACGGTTTCGCAATCGTGATGCTGGCGGGCGTATTCTCGAACCTTCTGCACGTAAGGGTTTTGATCGGCCGTGGCTAAATCCGTATCTTTGACGTTCGCCGCAAACACCGCCGGCTTGCCGCTCAACAGATAAAACGATTTGGCCACCGCTTTTTCCTCAGGCGTTAACTCGAGAGTATTGGCGGGTTTGCCCGCATCCAAATGCGGCTGAAGCTTATCTAACACCGCCATCTCCGCCTGGGCAACCTTGTCCCCGCGCTTGGCGTCCTTGCCCACCTTGTCGATGCGTTTTCGGACCGCATCTAAGTCCGCCAGAATGAGTTCGGTGTTAATGGTTTCGATATCGCGGACCGGATCAATCGCCCCGGCCACGTGATGGATGTTGCCGTCATCAAAGCAGCGCACCACTTGGACAATGGCATCGACCTCGCGGATATGACTTAAGAATTTGTTCCCCAAACCTTCACCAGTGGAAGCTCCCTTCACCAAACCCGCGATATCCACAAATTCAATCGTGGCGGGAATGATCACGCTGGTTTTCACGATAGGCGCCAACTGCTGTAACCGCTCATCGGGAACCGTCACGACCCCCAAATTGGGATCAATCGTGCAGAAGGGGTAGTTCGCCGCCTCCGCTTTGCGCGAGCGGGTGACAGCGTTAAATAGGGTGGATTTGCCGACATTAGGCAATCCGACAATGCCAACTTGCAACATAAAGCGGGGGATTAAACAACATTCGGACGCCACACCAAATGAAAAAATGTAAAAATTTCTCCCGGCGGCGTAACTTTTGCCCTCCAAAGACCTAGCAGAAATCCGCAGGACTCACTTGGGGCATGAATATTCTCTGGGCGGAACCGGTCTAGACAATGAGCAGCGTAATGCCCGGGCAAAAGTGGCGCCTTGGTGGCGTGGGGCCGCCCTCGGTGCCAGCCTCTGGCTCTGGCCGTTTATTTATTTATAAACCATTTAATTTTAATAAATTATAGATCAACCCATGAATTTCAAACCCACTTTAACTCGACGCGGTTTTCTACGCGCTGCCGGCGCTTTGGCCCTTGGCCCCATGATTCTGCCCGCTCCGGTTTGGGCCGCCGAAACCAGCCCTAATGAACGCTTGACCATGGGCTTTATCGGCGTGGGCAAACAAGGCCGGTTTTTGATGGATTGTTTTCTGCCCCATTCCGGGGTGCAAATTGTGGCGGTTTGCGATGTGGATACCACCCGGCGGGAAAGCGCCCGCAAAAAGACGGAAGAATTCTACACCGTCAAAGCGGATAAGAATTTCAAAGGTTGCGCGGCCTATAAGGATTATCGCGAACTGCTCGCGCGCAAAGACATCGACACAGTCGTCATTGGCTCTCCCGACCATTGGCATGCCTTGATTGCCACCGCCGCTTGCGCGGCGGGCAAAGACGTTTATTGCGAAAAGCCCCTTTCGCTCACGATCCGTGAAGCCCGGCAAATGGTGGAAGCCGCCCGCAAACACCAGCGCGTGTTCCAAACCGGCAGCATGCAACGCTCCATGCCCGAATTTCATAAGGCCTGCCAATTGGTGCGCAATGGGCGCATCGGGAAAATCAAACAAGTCATCTGCGATGTGGGCGGCCCTTCGGTTTGGTGCGATCTGCCCGAAGAAAAGATGGAACCCGGCTTGGATTGGGATATGTGGCTGGGGCCGGCTCCCCAACGCCCGTACAACTCCATTCTGAGCCCACGCGGGGTGCATGACCACTTCCCCAACTGGCGTAATTATCGCGAGTATTCCGGCGGCATGATGACCGATTGGGGCGCCCATCATTTTGACATCGCTCAATGGGGCTTGGGCATGGACGACTCCGGGCCGGTGGAAATCATCCCTCCCGAGGATCCCAAAGCCACCAAAGGCTTGCGCTTCAAATATGCTAATGGGGTGGAACTAATCCATGGCGATAGCGGCGGCGTGCTCTTTGTGGGTGAAACGGGCAAAATCTTCTGCAACCGCGGCCAGTTCCGCGCCGAACCGGAAGCCTTGGCCAACGAAGATTTAAAGGCCATGCCCATCCAACTCTACAAGTGCACCAACCATTACGACGACTTTGTCAAAGCTGTCCGCAAACGTTCCAAGCCCATTTGCGATGTGGAAATCGGCGCCCGTTCCGCGAGTGTTTGCCACCTCGGCAACCTGGCATATTGGAATCATCGGAAATTGAAATGGGACCCGGCGGCGGAAAAATTCCTGGGTGATGACGAAGCCAACAAGTGGTTGGACCATCCCAACCGTGCTCCGTGGAACGTGTAACCACCTACACACTTAGCCGCGCCTCGCGCTGGCCAGTCACCACTGGCTGGCGCTGGGTCAAGCGAGCTCGAAAAGGCTCCAAATAAAATAACGGCAGGCGAACTCCCCCCATGGTTGGCATGCCTTTGCCGTAACCATGGCAGTCCGAGCCACCCGTCACCAACAATTGATGCCGTTGGGCCACTTTAAGATACTGCTCGGTCATCTCGGGAGTGTGCTTGGTGTGAAAACATTCCAACCCGTCCAAGCCACAAGCTGCCAGCTCCGGTATAGCTTCATCGAAATGATTCAATCCGGGATGCGCCATCACCGCCAGTCCCCCGGCTTGATGCGTGAGTTGGATTAAGTCAGTGGCTGACACCCGATGTTTAGGCACCCAGGCGGGACGGTTCTTTTTAAGAAACAGTTCGAACGCTTCCTCCAGATCGTAGCAATGCCCATAATGAACCAGCGCCCGCCCGACATGTGGACGGCCTGGGGAACGGCATTTGGCCAATGAAAATACCGTATCCGCCTGCAACGGCACCCCCAGGTGATTCAACCGGGAAACCATTTCCCGGATGCGATTTTGGCGGGCCGTTTGATAGAGCGACAAGGCCTTGAGCAGGGGGGGGAATTGAATGTCCACCTGGTAGGCTAGCAAGTGCAGTTCGCGCCCGTGCCATTCCGCAGTGAATTCCACTCCCGGAATAAAGTCTAAACCCGCCCGCAGGCAATGCGCCGCCGCCTCGGGACAACCTTCCACCGTGTCGTGATCGGTCAGGGCCAAGGCCGCCAACTGATGCCGCCCGGCTTGGCCTACAATCATTGCGGGAGTGTAGGTCCCATCCGAATAACAAGAATGGAGATGGAGGTCGGCAAACACGGCCGTATGATCAGCCCGTCACAATGCGTCCCGGGCGCAGCAAGTCCCCTTTGATTTTATCTAGAATGCCGTTTACAAACTTGCCACTTTCCTCCGTGGAGAACCGCTTGGCGATATCCACAGCTTCATTGATGCTGACCACGGGGGGGATATCATCGCGGTGCATCATTTCATAAATGGCCAGGCGCAACACATTGCGGTCCACCACCGCCATGCGATGCAGATCCCAATTTTGCGCGTATTTCTTGATTTGCTCATCCAGCGCGTCGCGCCGTTCCAACACGCCTTTGACTAAATTTTCCGCAAACAGGCGCGTGGCTGACTCCTCGGCGGTTTCCGGGGGCAAGGGCTCCATAGGCTGCCCCCAGCGGGCTTGATCGTTATCGGCTTTGACCGCCAATGCCCGTTGCGAAGTCCAAAACACATCCCAAGCCACCGCGAAATCCTCGGGCGGATTCAAATCATGCTGAAATAAAAATTGCACGGCCCGTTCGCGGGCGACTCGTCGTTTACCCATACCCAAATTATCGTCGAGCCGGGCAGTCGAGGCTAGCACTTTGTTACAATGCGCCAAAAATACAGTAGGCATATTTTTCCCCCTACACCGCGGGGGTTGTGTTGCCTCCCACTTTCTGCCATAGTCGGCCCGGATATGAGGATTAAACGGTGGCATTTACCGTCCACAGGCTCTGGTTTGAATGAAGCTATGAGCCAAACAACAGCCGATTTCCGCTGGCAAAGCGTTAGCCTTTGGCATCACCTAACCCCCACATCCTAACCGTGTTACCTCGCCCTTCCCGCCGCCCACGATTAGATCAAGCCTTGGTTGACCGGCAGCTCTGTGAAAGCCGGGAAAAGGCCAAACGCGCTATTTTGGCGGGCCAAGTATTGATCAACGGCCAGCCTGCGGGTAAACCCGGAGATTTAATCCGCGAGACCGATACTCTGGAGTTGGCGGCCAAAGATCCTTACGTAAGCCGTGGCGGCCACAAAATGGCGGGGGCTTTGGACGCATTCCAACTTTCGGTTAAGGATCTGGTTGCGGTGGATTTAGGTGCTTCTACCGGCGGTTTTACCGATTGCCTGCTGCAGCGAGGCGTCACCAAGGTTTACGCCGTGGACGTTGGCCAAGGCCAGCTGGCTTGGAAATTGCGCCAAGATCCCCGGGTGGTGGTGATGGAACAGACCAACGCCCGCACGCTGACTCCGGCCCATTTTCCCCAACCTTTTGCGCTAGTGGACTTGGCGGTGATCGACTGTTCCTTCATTTCGTTACGGCAAATTCTCCCAGCGGCACTTGCTTTAGTGCGTTTGCGTGGCAGAATTGTGGCATTGGTCAAACCGCAGTTTGAAGCGGGCAAAGCGGAAGTTGACCGCGGCGCGGGAGTAATTACGGACCCGGCGGTCCATGAACGCGTGCTGCAGGAACTGGAGACGTTTGTCCGCACACTGCCGGAATTGGCTTGGCTCGGGGTGACGGAGTCGCCCCTTTTAGGCCCGGCGGGCAATAAAGAATTTTTTGCGCACCTTGAAAAAATCGCCTAAAGCCATGAAACGGATCGGCATCGTTGCCAACCCGGAAAAGCCCGCCTGCCGCGCGCTAGCGCAACAAGCCTTGGAATCAATCCTGGCGGCGGGGCGGCGGCCGGCGACCGATCCCGGAACGGCCCGCCTGGCCAGCCTGGAAATCGAAACTTATCCCAATCTGCCGGCCCTGGCTAAAGCCACGGATTTGCTGGTAGTCTTCGGCGGCGACGGCACGATGCTCCGAGTAGCCCGCGAAGTGGCCGGCATCGCCACGCCAATCCTTGGTGTGAATGCGGGTGGCTTAGGCTTCCTCACTGCCACTCCCCCGCAATTATTGCCTCAAGCCCTATCCCAAGTGTGGGCGGGCGAATTCCACCTGGAAAGCCGTCCGCTCATCTCCGCTAGCGGCATGGCCGATGGCCAGCCTGTAGCGCAACTGGCGCTTAACGACATGGTTTTCGGCCGCAACCAGCCCTCGCGCATGCTGGAATTGGAAGTCCAGGTGGACGGCCAAGTGCTGACCCGCTACCGCTGCGATGGCTTGATCATCAGTTCGCCCACTGGTTCCACCGCTTATTCGTTAGCCGCCGGCGGCGCGGTGGTGGCACCGGCGGCCGAAGTGTTCGCCATCACCCCCATTTGCCCGCATACGCTTTCCAATCGTTCAGTGATTGTGAGCCTGCGTTCGGTCGTCGAAGTCAAAGTGATCAGCCAGCGGCGTAATACGATTCTGGCGGCGGACGGCCAAGTGGAAACCACCTTGGCGCCCGGCGATACCATTGCCATCCGGCGCAGCCGCAAAACCATCCGTCTCTTGCGGCTGGCCGGCAGTTCCTTTTTTGAAACGCTGCGCAAAAAGCTCAATTGGAGCGGATCCAGCGTATAATTTCTATGGTGCGATTAAAAGACATAGCCCAACAAGCGGGCGTTTCGGTCATGACGGTCTCGAAAGTATTGCGAGATGCTCCGGATATTTCGGCCAAAACCAAAGGCCGCATCCGGATATTAGCCCAACAGATGGGGTATGTGCCGGATTCCATGGCGCAAAGCCTCCGAACTCGAAAAACCAAACTGCTGGGCTTGTTAATCCCGGCCATGACCAACCCCATTTTCGTCCGCACCTGGATGGCGGTCGAAGAACGTGCCTTTGAGTCGGGCTACCAAGTGATCGTCGCCCATACCTTCAACAAACCGGAGCGGGAAGATAGCGCAATCCGCCAACTGCTCTCGCGCCGGGTGGACGGTTTGCTCATTTCGCCTTTATACCGCCCGGACCCCACGGTGCCAATCTACGAGGAACTGCGCCAGCGCGGAACCCCGACGATCATTCTGGGACAAAAAGCCCCGTTCTGCGCGACCTTCCCCAGTGTGGAAACGGATGACCTGGAGGCCAGCATGCGCCTGACCCAGCATTTGATTGAATTAGGGCATAGACATATTGCCTTTTTCGCCGGCCCCGCCTCGGCCCCCTGGGCGGCGGAACGGCTGGAAGGTTACCGCCGCGCCTTGCGTGAAGCCCAATTACCCGCGGATGACCGGTATATCTTCAGCGGGGGCAGCACCATCGAAGAAGGGGCCCAAGCCGCCGCGCAATTGTTCCAGGAAAAACCGCCCGTGACCGCCATCCAAGCGGTCAATGACACCGTGGCCATGGGGGCCGCCGATTATCTATTAAACCAAGGCGTGCGCATCCCGCAGGATTATTCCGTCACCGGCTTCGGCAATTTTTTGGCCAGCGAATATTTCCGCGTGCCCTTAACCACCGCCCGCCAGCCTAAGTACCGTTTGGGCAGCCAAGGCGTGGCCAGCCTGCTCCAAATCATGGGGGGCCAGCCCGTGGAACCCGTGCGCTTGACCTCCGACGTCATCGCCCGGGCCAGCACCGCCGCGCCAGCCGCGCCCCCGGCCAGCAATCCCGCGTAACATCCGCCAGGCCAGGATGCCACGGGAGGCATTTCCTTTTCAGAGCAGGATCAGGCCATGCGCGAGCAATTGCGGCATCTCATGCGTGCGTTGCGCTTTTTCCGCCCGGACGCCGGGCGGATCGCGTTGGCTTTTGCCTTGCTACTACTGGCCACCGCCGCGAATTTGCTCAAACCCTGGCCAATTGCTTGGACCGTTGATTACCTCATCGAAGGCAAGCCTTGGCCCGAGTGGTTGCGCCCTTTGGTAGACGGCCATGATAAACCCACCCTCACGGTTATCATGGCGGGGGCGGTTTTATTGATCCACGCCGCCCAAGCCGCCCTATCTTCTGGGCATACGTTTCTGCTGATCCAAACGGGCCTGCGCGGGCTGGCGCGGGTGCGCAACGAGTTGTTTCAATGGCTGCAACGGCTCTCCTGGCGCTACCACCATGAAGCCCAACAAGGTGATTTGATCTACCGCGCCTCCTGGGATGTGTGCGCGTTCCACACCTTGTTTCAGCAAGGAGTGTTCACCTTCATTTCGGCTAGTTTGTCGCTGGTGTTGATGTTTGGCGTATTATGCCGGGTGAATGCGCCGTTATCGCTGGCTATCCTTTGCACGGTCCCGTTGCTAATCGCCGTGATCCGCATTCTGGGGCGGGAAATGGGACGGCGCAGCCTCGCCGCGCATCAAGCTGACAGCCAGCTGGCTTCGCTCGTGCAGCAAGGCATTGCCGCGTTGCCGCTCATCCAGAGCTTCGGCATGGAGGAGGCGATGGCCAAACGCTATGCAGCCGGAAATCAAGAGGCCGTGAACCGCCGCAGCCGGCAGCATGGTTTCGAACTGGCTTATCTCGCTTGCGTGGCGCTGATCTTTGCCCTGGGCATGGCCGCCGTCGTGTGGCTGGGCGCCAAGCAGGTATTGGGCGGATTTTTGAGCGTCGGCGGATTGCTCGTTTTTCTCGCTTATTTGGGCCAGTTTTACGAACCCCTCAATCAACTTTCGCACATGGGAGCCACCATGGCCGACGCCTTCGCGGGCACGCACCGGGTATTCGAAATTCTCGATGCTCCCGACGAAGTGAAAGAATCCCCCAACGCCCGGCCTTTGGTAAAAGCCAGCGAATGCGAATCATCCCCAGTGGATTCGCGGGCACCCTTGCCTATCAAAGGTGCGTTCCGCATGGAACAAGTCAGTTTTGCCTACCAAAAAGGGCGCCCCGTGCTGAACGAGGTAACCTTTGAGCTGAGCCCGGGCGAGTCCGTCGCATTGATCGGACCCAGTGGCGCGGGCAAAAGCACCCTGCTCCACCTGCTGCCGCGCTTTTTTGATCCCAATGCGGGCACCATCACCCTGGACGGCACAGACCTGCGTGAAATGAAATTGCGCGATTTGCGCCGGCAAATCGCCCTCGTCATGCAAGAGCCGATCTTATTGCCTGGCACGGTGGCGGATAACATTGCCTGCGGTTCGACAACGGCCACGCGCGCGGAAATTGAAGCCGCCGCCAAAGCCTCGCATGCCCATGAATTTATTCTGAACTTGCCCAACGGTTACGACACGTTGATCGGCGAAGGCGCCGCCCGGCTCAGCACGGGTGAAAAACAGCGTTTGAACTTAGCCCGCGCGTTTTTGAAAGACGCCCCGATTCTGTTGCTGGACGAACCGACCAGCGGGCTGGACGCCGACAACGAAGCTCTCGTCATGGACAGTTTGCGCACGCTTCAGCGCGGGCGAACCACCTTGATGGTTACCCATCAAATGGCCACCATCCAACAGGTGGACAAAATTTTGGTGCTCGAAAGCGGGCGCTTGATGGCGAGCGGGACGCCGTCCGAATTATTGGCGCGTGGCGGCTATTTTGCCCGGGCCAGCCAGCGCTAATTCTAGGCTGGCAATTCGATGGCGCTCACCTCGCGCGATTAGGACTTGGTTCCTTCCGCCACCGCGTTATGCTTAGGCCGCATATGAAATCCGGCGCAAAAATCAAGGCGGTGATTTTCGATATGGACGGCGTGCTCACGGATTCCGAGCCCCTCATCTGCGAAGCGGCCATCGCCATGTTCCAAGAGTTTGGTTTGCGCGCGCAAGCGGAGGATTTTGTGCCGTTCATCGGCACTGGCGAAAACCGTTACCTGGGCGGTGTGGCGGAAAAATACGGCTTTGCCGTGGACATTCCCCGCGCAAAAAAACGCACCTACGAAATTTATCTCGCCTTGGCTCCCACGAAACTGCGCGCCTTTCCTGGCGCCCGGGATTTTGTTCTCGCCTGCCGCCAAGCAGGGTATAAAACTGCCCTAGCCTCCAGCGCCGACCCCATCAAGATTGAAACCAATTTGCGGCTGATTTCATTGCCCATGGCCGATTGGGATGCCATCACCACGGCCGAAGAAGTGGTTCACAAAAAGCCCGCGCCCGATTTGTTCCTTGTGGCCGCCCGGAAACTAGGTTTGCCCCCCGAACAATGTGTGGTGATCGAAGACGCCATTAATGGCATTCAAGCGGCTAAAGCGGCGGGCATGCGGTGCCTGGCGGTGGCCCAAACCTTCGCGGCCAGCGAACTGCATGCCGCGGATCTGATTCGTCCCAACCTTGCCAGTTTAACCTTGGCCGATATCGGCTGAAGGCTTGGTTTTTTTGGGCTTGGCCTTGGACTGCGGCTTCGTGGGAGCCTTGGACTGGGTGGGATCTTGAGGCTTGCGCATGGAGGCCTCAATGGAGTCGGCTAAATCGGGATACAATTTGCGCACGCAATCCGGGCAAATGCCGTGGCTGAAGATCGCCCGGGAATGAAGTTCGATGTAGCTTTCCACATGGTTCCAGTAGCCTTTATCGTCGCGGATTTTCTTGCACGAGGCGCAAATGGGCAGCAATCCGCTCAATGTTTTCACCTTCTGCAACGCGTCCTGCAATTCCACGATCATGCGCTGGCGTTCTTGCTCCGCTTGCTTGCGCGCGGTAATGTCCGTGCCATAGAAATTGGCGTATCCCGCCTCGGCGACCGCCACCGCCAGAAAGGCAAAATCCCGGTCCTGGCACGTGGTTTCGAACTCGCGCTTTTCCCCGGTTTGGAAAATTTCTTTCAAGGTTTGCAGCCAGTCGCCGGAAATCATGTCACCCACCCGGCAATGCATCGCCTGCAACAGCGCCAAGCCGGCGCGGTTGCTATAAAGCACTTGGCCTTGTTTGCTAAGCCGGATGACCGGCGAGGGACTCTCGGCGGGGATCCGGGCGAGTACCTCGTTTTCCCGCAGGGCGCGCTGCAAATCCTGGTTGGCCACCAGGATTTTATTTTTCAAATCCGCCGTTTTGCGCGCCTCCCCCAAGGCATCGGCGGTGGTGCTCAATAACACGGAGAGCAAGCGGAAAGCGATTTCATGGCCCAACAAGCGCTCTTTGCGCAGCACCCCGCAAAACATGCCGATCGTCTGGCTGGCGACGCGCAAGGAATGGAACAAGCCGCGCCAAGCTTTGCTCCCGGCTTTGAGGTTGAAAAATACCGGCTCGCTTTGCCGCAAGGCATAAGCAAACTTGCCGTCTTTCTTGCCGGTTTTGACAATCGTCTCCACCTCCTCGGCACGCTCGGCGGGCGCGCAATGAACCAGTTCAAACCCGAAATCCGCCGGGTTAACCAGATAAAAACCTCCGAGCTGGAACAAATCGAGACCATCCAGATAACGCTGCGCGACACTGATAATTCCCGCGGGGTCGGCTGGCTCTTTAATGTCGCGATGGAAATATTGGAGCGAAGTGAAAAGCGCGTGGAACTCCTCGCTCAAGCGGGCTTGGTCGCGCAGTTTGCCCAAGCCAGTCTTGAAAAATTCCGGATAAATGGAATCGCTATTTTCGCCCATGGATTTGTCCATCTCGCCCGCCAATCAAGCCTTCGTTTCTTTTCCCGATTCCTCCGGCTCCGCCGCCGGGGCCGCATCCGGAGGCACAGGGAACGCGCTTTCGACGGCTGAAATTTGGTCGTCGATCGAATCCGCCAGGCTGGCGATGATTTCGGGCGAGAATCCGGTGCGTTCCCAGGCCCGCGGATTCAAGGGCGGGGCAAACCGCTCCCCGGTGCTCCCCAATTGCATCGCGTTGATCAAGTGATCGGCAATATGCACCAAGGACGCCTCGAGTTGGAAGGGATTAGCCGAGATCGGGCTGTGATGATAGCGCACGGCCTGGATCAAATTGGCGGGATAATTCCACGAGCGAAGCAGGGCTTCGGCAATTTCGGCGTGGTCGAACCCCAACACCTCGGCTTCCGCTTCGCGGACGAGTTTCTTTTCCTCCTGCGCCAGGGTGAATATTTTGCGCGCCATCTCCGGCGCCCGGGAATAAAGCGCCAGCCGTCCCACATCATGGAGCAGGCCGGCCACAAAAAATTTCTCAGGCTTGGGCACCTTGCGTTCCAAGGCCAGCAACCGGGCCGCCACTCCACAGGCCAAGCTGTGTTTCCAAAACGAAGCCATGCTAACCAATTCGGCCGATACTCCGTTGAAAACCTCGATCACAGTGGAAGCGCAGATCAAATCCTGCACTTGCTGAATGCCGATGAGGGTGATGGCTTCGGACACAGTCTCCAGCCGGCTAGGGAAGCCGAAGAAAGAGCTGTTCGCTAGTTTGAGCAAGCGCGCGGTCAGCGAGGGATCTTTCTCGATGACTTTACCCACTTCGGACAGGGTGCTTTGCGGATCGTTGAGCACCGCCTCCATTTCCTGCAGCACTCCCGAATAGGAGCCGAGGTTGGGGATGCCTTCAATGAGACTGTTGATGGTTAGGCCCATAGTTCAGGAAAAATTATGCGAGTCGCAATGCCAGGGGGTTAAGCCGTAAAATGTCTGGCTTTGCGCATCAAAACCATTTTGAAAAACTCTTGCTGCACGGGGTTGGATTCATCGTAATCCCAAAAAACCGCCCGGGCTTCCTGCTCCAGACGCGCGCGCACGTCCGGCAACAACTTGCTCAAGGGATCGGCGGGCGCTTCGGCTTCCTCCGCCGCCTCCACGTCCACCTCATTAATGCCCCAGGTTTCTAGAATATTAATATGGCGTTCGGACAACTCACAGCCGGCCGGCGCCAGCAGCATGTCATCCATATTTTTGACCGAAACCGCCACAATCATCCCCGGCTTCAGCTGCTCCAGCTTTAATTTTGGCATAATTTGAAACCATTTAGGGCCGTTCACGCGTAAGCGTGGCCTGGCACCCCATTGCCACCCTGCTTTGCTAATATTCTCCCGCGTGTTAAGCGAAAGTCAACCATCATCCTTGCGTTGGCCGCTCTGTAACTCCAATATTTGCAGGGTGTGAAACCCAAGCCAGACCAACAGTTGGATATTGATTTTGGCGTGAATCAAAACGGCTACTCCCAATGGCAGCAGGAACGGGATCGCCAGCTTCATGATTTGACTCTTGCGCTAGGTTTGCCTGTGGGGCATCGGGTTGAAATCCGGCTGGCCAGCGGCATTCAATTACTCGGCCGCCTAGACTTTAATCCGGCAACTCTCGCCCCCCCCGCCAAACCCGGCCAGCTTCTGGAATTTAGGATTGGTAAAGTGTCCTTTGCAAAGTGCGAGATCGAATCCTTCATCCGGCTGGATTGATTGGGATCACTGGGCAAAAGACGCCATTTGCCACCGCGAGGTGTGGCGCGTTTTTTCACCCCGCTGTCCCCCCTCACACCCGGCGCGCCCATTTCCGTCCAAACATTCCCGGGCAAGATATCCGGGCAAACACTGTCAGCAAAATCCACGGGTAAAAATACTCCCGGGCAATCCCGTCAAATCGCGTCGCGAAGCCCATTAAAGCTTCCTTTTGGCATAAGGCATGCTCAAATTTCTGGAACGAGGTTGCGGAGGATTATCCAACAGGGATGACCGCCTTATTTTGAGGCGGACAGCCTAATTTTTGGACCAACAAGGAGGGCTTTCCGCAAAGCATCCACGAGTGTGTGTGGCATTTTATGGCAAAAACCCGCAGGTCACGGGTTCTATGACAATTGTAATTTCATGAACACGGCCCGGCCAGCAACGCATCCGGTGTCGCCGCTATTTCTGGCGGCAGCCATGGCTTGCGCCCCGGAGGCCATCATTGGCCTCACTGCCGACTCGCGCATCCAGCTGTGGAATCGCGAAGCGCAACGCCTTCTAGGATATTCCGCCGAAGAAGCCATCGGGCAATGCATTCAAGAATTGCTGGCGGCGCCCAGTTTTGAAAATTGGGCTAACAACCCTCATCCGCTGCCCAGATTGGAAACCGCGTGGCGCGCCAAAAACGGCACTTGGCAGCCGATCTGCGCTACCGTTTTCCCAGCCAGAAGCCCGGATGGCCACCCCTTAGGCTGGTGCCTATTCGCCCGCCCCATGCCGCCGGAGAATGCCACCCTAACCACCTGCCCGAACGGAGCTTATTCCAAGAATGAGGACCCTGCGGCCACGGCGGAATTGGAGTTGCGGCGGCTTTATGAGCAAACCCGGCTGGACGCCGAAACCAAGACCGGCCTCCTGCGCGAGATTAATCACCGCGTCAAAAACAACCTGATTAGCATCTTGGGGCTGATCCAAGCTGAGCAGCAGTACACCCCGGACAAAGCCAGCCAGCCCATCGTAAAAGAAGCGCTCGGGCATTTGAGCCAGCGTGTGCGCGGCTTGATTGAGGTGCATCACTTGCTTTCGGAAACGCAATGGCAACCCATGCGGCTGTCGGAATTGGCGGATCGAATTATCGGCGCCGTGGCCTGCTCCTTGGGCCCCAGCAAACAAGTGGCGGTGCAAGTGGCCGATTCCCCGGTGCGCATCTCCCCACGGCAAGCCAACAGCTTGGCCCTAGCGCTCAACGAACTCGCCACCAACACCCTGAAGTACGCCGCCGCCGGCCGGATGATGACCAAAGTCTCGGTAAACATTGAAACCAACGGAGATTTTATCCGGCTGGAGTATCGCGACGACGGGCCGGGGTTCCCCACCGATATCTTGCAACGGCAGCGGCAAGGCGTGGGCTTGAATTTGCTGCATCAATTGGCCGCCGGCGCGTTCCGCGGCACCCTAACCCTCCACAACGACCGCGGCGCGGTCGCGGTGCTCTCGATTAAAGCCGAGGAAATCCACCGGACCTAGAATCTCTCATGACTAAATTGGCTACAAATGGCATCCGAGCATTGATCGCGGAAGACGAACCGCTGGTTTCCACCGTGATTGAAAATGAATTGGACATGATCGGGGTTCAGGTGGTGGGCAAAGCCGCGGATGGCCAAGAAGCAATCCATATGACTGGGGATCTCAATCCAGACGTCGTGCTGATGGATATCGAAATGCCGGAGATGAATGGCATTGATGCCGCCCGCCGCATCCAAGATTGCCACCCCACGCCGGTGGTCATGCTTACCGTTTATTCCGCCCAACTGACCATCAACCAGGCGGCCGATGCCGGCGCGGGCGCCTATTTGATTAAACCCCCTCGGGCGAGCGAACTCGAACGGGCCATCCTCATTGCGCGCGCCCGTTTTCATGATCTCTTGGCGCTGCGCCGGGCCAATACCGAATTGCGCCATGCGTTAGCCCACGTCAAACGCCTGCAAGGTCTTTTGCCGATTTGCATGTTTTGCCACAAAATCCGCACCGACCGCACCTCCTGGGAGCGAATCGAGACCTATATCAGCGAACACACCGATGCCACTTTCACCCACGGCATCTGCCCGCATTGCCTGGAGCATCATTTCCCAGAGCTTCAGGACGACTCCGGCAACTCGGCTAGCCCACTTTGAGCATTTAAAAGTCGTTCAGGCCGTGCCCTATCTAGCAATTTGCCGCAATTTCCTGTGGCATGGATTATGCATTCATGCTAAGGATGAAACCCAGACTGACCGGTTATGGCGTTATTTGGGGCTAAAAACACAAACAGTGGCGACGGGTCCAACAACTTCGGGCCTTACCGACTGCATGAGCTGATTAACAGCGGCGGCATGGCGGACTTATGGCTGGCCACCAGCCAGAAAGAGGAAACCTTCGCCCTGCGCCTGATGCATGAGAAGCTGAAGTATAACTTCGTGGCTAAGCGCCGGTTTACCCGCGGTTGTGAGATCCTCTCTCAAATCCATAACCACGACCAAGTCATCGGTTACTACGGGCACGGCAAAATCGATGGCCGGCTCTATTTGCTGATGGAGTACGTGGAGGGCGCCAACTTGCGCGAGATGTTCGCCAAGAACGACCAAATCTTAGTCGAAAAAGTGTGGGAAATTCTCACGGACATGGCGATAGCGCTTGAGCACGTCCATGACTCCGGGTTCATGCACTTGGATTACAAGCCGGAAAACCTGATGATCACGCGCAACGGGCAAGTGCGCCTGATTGATTTCGATCTTTCCCTGCCCCGGCCCGAGAAGCCGGAAAAATTGTGGAAATACGCCGGCACCCCGGCCTACATGGCACCGGAGCAATTGCTGCACAAAGCCGTGGATCACCGGGCGGATATTTTTGCCTTTGGCGTCGCCGCCTATGAGTTGCTCACCTGGAAACGCCCCTTCGTGGGTGAAACCAACGAGGAAGTCATCCGGCACCAATTGGACGCCAATCACCCGCTGATTTCGCCTCGCGAGCACAATCCGCAGCTTTCAGTAGGCATGGAGAAAGTCATCCTCAGGTGCCTGGAGCGCGACATGGAGAAACGCTATCCCTTCATGAGCTATCTCCTGCGCGATTTACAGGCCGCGCCATAAAAAAACCTGCCAACCCCAAGGGGCGGCAGGTTGATCCGGGGCAAATGATGCTATTCGGTGGTGTTCGGTGCGGCGGGAATGATGATCGTTTTATCCTTGATCAACTTGTTGGGATTCAACCCCGGGTTCGCATCCACAATCTGCTTTTGCGTAACTTTGATCCCGTGCTCATTCAGGGCGGCCACAATTTTGCTCAAAGTATCGCCCGACTGGATTTTGTATTCGGATTGCGGCCCTTCTTTCACTGGCTCAGATTTGGGTTCCGTTTTGGGCTCCGTTTTGGGCTTCTTCACCGAGCTCTTGGGCTTCACGGTGGGAGTGGTCGCGGGCTCGCGCATGGCCGGCAGCGATTGCAGCAGTTCTTTGACTTGATTGATCGTCTGCTTTTTATCGCTCTCCAATTGGCCTAAAATCACTTCCCGATCTTTCATGCGCTTCTCATCCAATTCGCGCAATTTTTTCGCCAGTTCCTGGGCGTCGCTCGCACTGGCAAAATGGGAAGGGTTGACTTTGTTGCGCTCGACCTCCTCGCGCAAACGCGCGATTTCCGATTTGGCTTCAGCCAATTGCTGCCGCAGAGTCACCTGGGCTTTGGCCAATTCCTCGACCGCGTCTTCCAGGCGCTTGTAATCCGCTTCGTAGCGTTGGGCGGCCGCCACCGCCGCGGCATTGGCGGCGGCATCCTGGGCCACGCTTGTCATTGGCCAGCCAGCCAGCCCAGCGGCCACCATCAACATCAGGCAAAATCCTCTCATGGGAAAAGCGTAGGATTTTTTTGCCGCCAATGCAAGTGTCACGGTTCTTGCATTCACTCCCGTCCGCAGGCATTTTAAAGGCATGACTGACGCCCGCCATACTTCCGCGCCCGCCAGCGCCACCGGCCGCCCCGACGGGCGCACCGCCGGTCAATTGCGCCCGATCCGGTTTGAAAACCACATTGCCCCCAACGCCACGGGGTCCACCCTCATTCGCTGGGGAAATACGCATGTTATTTGCGGGGTGACCATCGAGGATTCCGTGCCGCGCTGGATGAAGGAACAGGGCGTGACTGGCGGCTGGATCACCGCCGAATATTCCATGCTCCCCTACTCCACCCTGCAACGCAAACCGCGCGAAATTTCCAAAGGCAAAATCGAGGGCCGCAGCCAGGAAATCCAACGCCTGATCGGCCGCTCATTGCGCGCGGTGGTGGACTTGGAAAAACTGGGCTCACGCACCATTTGGATCGATTGCGATGTGCTCCAAGCCGATGGCGGCACGCGCACCGCGGCGATCACCGGCGGTTATGTCGCCCTCCAGTTGGCCATTAACAAACTGCTCGCCTCTGGCGCCTTGAAAACCAACCCCATCGTGCAGAGCGTGGCGGCAGTAAGCGTGGGCGTGGTGCAAGGGCAGATCGTTGCCGACTTGTGCTATGTCGAAGATGCCGGTGCGCAGGTCGACATGAATTTGGTGATGACCTCCAAAGGCGAATTCGTCGAAGTGCAAGGCGCCGGCGAGGAATCAACCTTCACGGAAGAGCAACTGACGGGGATGCTGCGTTGTGGCCGGTCGGCGCTCCAGGAACTATTCAAACTGCAGCAAACCGCCCTGCAACCCGCCACCGCATGAAGGCCGCGCAAATCGCCAAGTTAAGTGTCGCCGTCACGGGCGAGGCCGAGGAACCCGTAGCCGCACTGCTGGAACGGCTGACCGGCCAATCGCCAGTGTCCTTCCGCCGCGAAGGTGGCCAAAGCGTGGAGCTCTCCTGCTATTTCCCGGGCAAACCACCCAAAGCCACCGTCCTGCAACCCGCTTTTGAACAAGGCATCCGCGAACTGCATGGCTTGGGCCTGCAATTCTCGGCCAGCCCGCTGACCTTGGCTTCCATCCCGAAGGAAGATTGGGCGGAATCTTGGAAGAAGCATTTCCCGCCGCTGGAGATTGGTTCCGCGTTGTTACTCAAACCCAGCTGGGTTCGCCAGAAACCAAAACCGGGACAAGTCGTGCTCGTGCTGGATCCGGGGCTTAGCTTTGGCACGGGACACCACCCCACCACGGAATTTTGCTTGCGCCAAGTGGTCAAAGGCCGTCCCCGCAAAACGCCCCGCACGTTGTTGGACATGGGGACTGGTTCGGGAATTTTGGCGATTGCCGCCGTGAAGTTAGGCTACCAAGCGGTGCGCGGTTTCGATTTCGATCCCGAAAGCGTGCGCGTAGCCCGCGAAAATGCCCAAGTCAACGGCGTGGCGGAAGCTTTAAAAATCACCCGGCAAGACCTCACCAAACTACCTCTGGAAAGCCGTGTGAAATACGACGTGGTATGCGCCAACATGGAGTTCGACCTCTTGGTGCGCGAATCGAAGCGCATTTTGAACCGGCTCAAACCCGGCGGATTACTGATTTTGGCGGGAATCTTGAAAAAACAATTTCCCCAAGTTCAAGCCACCTATGAGGCAGCGGGCTTAAACCTGGTGGCCAGCCGCGCTCAAAAAGAATGGCGTTCCGGCGCGTTTCAAGAAGTCACGGAATAACCGCAACGCTCCTGGAAACGATAACCGCAACCCATCACTTCGCTTCCCGATAACACAACAAGGCGCGGGGAATGCCCGCGCCTGAAGTGCAGCCGTTCACACTAGGAGGCGTCCCTCCTAGCACCCGCCATTAGGCCTTGGTTTTCTTGGCCTTAGCCTGTTCGTTTTTGCGTTTGTTGTACGCATCGCGGCGGCGGCGCTTGATTACTTTATTGCTTTGTTTGCCCATATGAGTCTTTATTGCTTACACACGATTCGATTGTGTAAAAAGAAATTATGAAGACTTGGACGCGCGGTTTCAACTCCTATTTCACAGCCCTTGCGATGGGCTTGGCACTGTTGCTGGCTGGCTGCGCCTCGGACAGCGAGAAAAAGAAGGATAAAAAGGAAAAGCCCGAGAAAGAGGCCACCACGCTGGAGATGCACCTGGAAGTGAATCCCGACGGCACGGATCGCTGCGCCGAAATTACGGTGCTGCGCTCCAACCCTATCACTTTGACGGTGTACAACATTCCGTTTCTTACTCATGCCGATATTGTTCGCGCCGACCTGGTGGAGGAGTTCGGGATATTGGGCATTCGCCTGCAATTTACCCAGCCGCATGGCGCCCGCCTGTTGGAAAACATCACTGGCTCTTACAAAGGCAAGCGCATCGCCATCCGCGCCGAATGGGGTGATACCCGCTGGCTGGCCGCCCCGATGATCAACACCCGTTTGTTCGATGGCTATTTCACCTTCACCCCCGACGCCACCCGCGAGGAAATGGAGCGCATTGTGCGCGGTTTGAACAACGTGGGCAAAGAAGTCGCCAAACGCCAGAAGTAGGGCCATGAGTATTGTGCGTGGTTTGCTGCGGGCGAGTGCGATCGTGGCACTGACATTCTGGAGTTTTGTATGTGCTTGGGGCGAACAGTTCCAATTGCCTACCGCCAACCGGGCCTTATTCGAACCTAATGGGGGCGAACGCTTCTTTGTGGGCACGGTCGGAAAACCTTGGACTAGCGGCGCCTTTGGCGGGGTGCGATCGGATGGCAACCAACTCCATGAAGGCATCGACATCCGCTGCCTGCAGCGCGACCGGCGGGGCGAACCCACGGACCCCGTGCTCGCTTCCGCCAGCGGCACGGTGGCATATATCAACCGCAAGGCTGGCCTTTCCAACTACGGCATCTACGTCGTGCTCCGTCATCATATCGAAGGCCTGGAAGTTTTCACGCTCTACGGCCATTTAAGCGAGGTTAAAACCGGCCTGCAACCCGGCCAAGCGGTAAAGGCGGGAGACCCCATCGCCGTCATGGGCCGCACGGCCAACACTCAGCAGCGCATCTCCAAGGATCGTGCCCACCTGCATTTTGAAATCAATCTCCTGGCCAATGATCGTTTTCCCACTTGGTTCAAGCAAAACGCCCCCGGCCAGCGCAATGACCATGGTTTGTGGAATGGCCGCAATATGTCAGGACTCGATCCCCGGGAAATCTTGCTCTTGCAGCAAATGATGGGAGCCAAGTTTAGCCTAGTTAATTATGTCCGCACCCGCCCCATCCTTTGCCGGGTGCTGGTAAAAGACACCAAGTTCCCTTGGGCGCAGCGCTACGCGGCGCTGATTCGGCCTAATCCGCTCACCGCCCAGCAAGGGGTGGCGGGATATGAACTGGCCTTGAATTATACCGGCGTGGTTTGCGAGCTCATTCCTCGCACCCCGGCCGAAATGAAGGGCGTTACCCGGCCCAAATTGCTTTCCGTCAACGCAACCGAAGCCAAGCAAAACCGCTGCGGCCACTTCGTTATCCAAAAGGGTAATTCCTGGCAACTCACCTCGAAAGCGATCGAGTGGTTGAACCTCCTGACCTATTAAATCGGCGCTTCGCGGCATTTTAGTTTGAATTGCCACGCCCCTTGGCTGTCTCTATGGTGTCGGCAATGAGCGGAAAATGGCAAAAGCAGATTTTGTTCGGTTTGGTAGGGCTGGTGGTATTAATCAATATCGCCATCATCTGGCGGGTGGCCGTGCACCGACCGGAATCATCCACTTCTGGCAGTGTTGCCACCACCAATACGGTTCCCCCTCTGGCCGCCACGGAAACCGCCGCTAAGCAAGGCGATGCCCAAGCCCAGCTACAACTGGCACAATGGCTACTATCCGGCGAAAATGGCGCCACGAACAATCCCGCCCAAGCGCTGCAATGGTTCCAGAAAGCGGCGGATCAAGGCGTGGCGGAAGCCCAATATCAAACGGCGCTGCTCCTCCAACAAGGCGTTTCCGGCCAAACCAACTTGGACTTGGCCCTGCAATATCTCAAAAAGGCGGCCTCCCAAAACCACCCCAACGCCCAGCAAAAAGCGAAGGAACTTCAGGACATTTTGGACAGCGCGGCGCATTCACAGGCCAAAGCCGAGGAAGACGCCCATAAAATGGCGGAGCTAGCGCGCCTCAAAGGTATTTACCAACTCGGTCTAGAAGCGATTTTGGGCCAAAATGGAAAGGCCAATTACGAGGAGGCTTTGAGGTGTTTCACCAAAGCGGCGGAAGCGGGCTACAGCGAAGCCCAGCTTAATTTGGCCCTCATGTACGTTAGCGGCCAGGGCGTGCCCAAAGATTACGCCACCGCTTTGAAATGGTTCGAAAAGGCCGCCGAGCAAGGCTTGGCGGATGCTCAATTTAATCTGGCGGTGCTCTACGTCACCGGCCGTGGCACCGCGCAAGATTTCTCCAAAGCGGCCGTCTGGGTGCGCAAAGCCGCGGAACAAGGCCAGGTCGATGCTCAATATAACTTGGCTGTCCTGCTGGCCAGTGGCCAGGGCGTGGAGAGAAACGATGCGGAAGCTTCACAATGGTTCCGCAAAGCCGCCGAAAAAGGGCACCCCGCCGCTCAATCCAACATGGGCGTGTATTACATCCAGGGCAAAGGGGTGGATAAGAATCAAGAGGAAGCCTACAAGTGGTTTCATCGGGCCGCCTTGCAGGGCAATACCACCGCTCAATTCAACTTGGGCATCATGTATTACAAAGGCCAAGGGGTGGAAAAAAACCTGGAAGAATCCTTCTATTGGTCCAGCCTGGCGGCGTCCGCCGGCGACAAAGAGGCTGATTCCAATCGCAAACTGGTAACCGAATCGCTCTCCGCGGATCAAATCGCCAACGTTTACAAACGGGTGACCGCTTACGAACCCCGGATGGAAGCTGCCGCTGCGCGCGCGCCGCAAATGAAACTGGACGCTCCCAGCCTCAACGCGCCGGCTCCCGAAAAACCATAGCCCATCGGTTCCTGTTCGATTGGTGGGGCGCTGCCTTTGCGAGCCGCGGCTTCTACGAAATCCCTTGCGCCTCCCGCGAGCTGGTGCAAGCATGGCTGGCATCCAACTTAACTCAGGGATCTGCCTATGAACAGCCGTGAACGCTTGCAAGCCGCTTTGGACCACCGCCCTCCCGACCGCGTGCCGGTTGACTTTGGAGCCACCGCCGTGACGGGCATTCACGTCTCCGCCGTCTCCCGCCTGCGCGAACGGCTCTTGGGTGAAACGGCTCCGCGAGTCCGCGTCATTGAGCCTTATCAGATGCTGGGCGAAGTGGACGCGCGATTGCGCGAGGCTTTGGGCATCGACGTCATGGGCGTGTTGCCGCGCAAATCCATGTTCGGCACCGAAGCTAAAAACTGGAAGCCATTCACGCTTTTCGACGGCACACAGTGCCTCATTCCGGATGACCTCAATTTAACCCCCGCGCCCCAAGGCGGCTGGCACGCTTACCCGGAAGGCGATACCACCGCGCCGCCCAGTGGCCACATGCCCGAAGGCGGATATTTTTTCGACGCGGTCATCCGCCAGGAACCCATCGCTGAAGAGCGTTTAAATCCGCAAGATAACCTGGAGGAATTCGGTTTGCTGAGCGAGCAGGACCTAGCCTATTACCGCCGCAAACTCGAAGAACTGAAGGCCAATCCGGCCATGGGAATAATCCTCGTCATTCCTGGCGCGGCGTTTGGCGATATCGCCCTGGTGCCGGGGCCGTGGATGAAGCATCCCAAAGGCATTCGCGACGTCGCCGAGTGGTACATTTCCACCAAAACCCGGCGCGATTACATTTACGCCATCTTCGAGAAACAGTGTGAATTCGCCTTGGCGAACATCCGCACCCTCATCGAGCTATTCGGCGATCACGTGCAAGCCGCGGTAATCACTGGCACCGATTTCGGCACCCAACGCGGCCCCTTCATCTCGCCCGCCGCCTACCGCGATTTATACCTCCCCTTCCATCGCCAAGTGAACAAACTGGTCCACAGCCTCTCCCGCTGGAAAACATTCATTCATTCCTGCGGCTCAGTCTACGCCTTGATCCCGCACTTTATTGAAGCCGGATTCGATATCCTCAACCCAGTGCAATGTTCGGCGGCGGAGATGGACCCCGCGCGGTTGAAACGCGAATTCGGCAACGATTTGGTTTTCTGGGGCGGCGGCATCGACACGCAGAAAACGCTCGCCTTCGGCACTCCGGATGAAGTTCACCGCGAAGCCCGCGAACGCCTCGCGATTTTCGGACCCGGCGGTGGATACGTGTACAACGCCATTCACAACATCCAAGGCAACACGCCCATCGCCAACATCGAGGCCCTGTTCCGCGCCCTCCGCGAAAGCGCGCGGGCATGAGGCTTGCCTGGCACGGCGTTTTCTGGTGGAGTCGAACTTAATGAGCGTTTTCGAAGACAAGCTATTGCTGCGGGTCCGCTATAGCGAAACGGACCAGATGGGGACTTTCTATAATTCCCGCGTGCTCGAGTGGTTCGAATGCGCCCGTTCGGAGATCATGCGAAAGCTGGGCATCCCCTATGCGGAACTGGAAAAGCGCGGTTTTTTCCTGCCGCTCATCGAGGCGCACGTGCAATACCAGGGCCGCGCCCGCTACGACGATCCACTGGAAATCACCACCACTATCGCCTTTGAAGGCCGCGTCAAACTGCGTTGCAACGAAACCATCGTCAACGCTGAAACCCGCCGCCCCGTGGCCTGCGGCTACACCATCCACGCCTTCACCAATCACGAAGGCCGCCCCCAGCGCCCCCCGCCCTGGTTCGTGGAATTGACGGCGGGGAAAATCCAGGCGGCGCCGCCACGCGAAAGCGAGTAGCCAAATCTTGCCTTAAGCGAATGGCCAAGCTGGCCAGGTTGCCAATTGTGATTGGCTTAAAACACTCATCTCTTACGGCACCAATGCCGTATGAAATCGTGAATCATTGCCCCAAACAAGAAAGTTAAAATTGCAACTAGAGCCACTTTGCCTGCAGCCTCGGACACGGCCAGGAAAGTGAAATGCGCATTAAGGATCCAACATCCAACAAACGCGGCGAACAACCCGCCAGCAAACGCACCCAAACGTGTGGCCGGAAAACTCCAACCGCCCTTCCCCCATCGCAACAACAAACCGCCCAACGGACTGCGTTTTAACCATTGAAAACGCCAAATCACCAAAGCCAAATAGACCAGTCCCACCAAAAACAAAACCATGCCGATTATCAACGTCTCTCGCGATATCAATGGTGTTTTTTCAATCATGTTCAACCATGCAGCATTAGCAGCAAAAGCTTGATTATTTCAATGCGTTTATACACCGTATTAATACTAAACGCAACCCAGATGTTCTTGATCTCAATCCATTGCCGAGGTAGAGCCATTTTTTCACCTTCAGTGATGGCTGCGGCCGGGCGAACAACAACATAAACGTTTAATCATTGCCACCCGCGCGGGCATTCGCCAATATTCTAAGCACACCGGACACGCGAAGGGATTGCCCTGGTTACGCCCGGTTGTGAAAACCCAATGCCCCTGGCCTGCGCACCTCGCCGGCGGGGAGCGAATGAGACCTTTTGAGCTATGTCAGAACTATGGTGTGATGCCGGAAAAGGCTACCATCCAGCCAGCGCGCCGGATTATTTGCCCATCCCCCAATTGCGCGATCTCCAGTTGCGCCGCCTCCAATCCGTAGCCCGCCGGGCTTACGAAAACGTGCCCCTCTATCGCGAGCGCATGAAAGCCCGCGATGTCAAACCCGAGGATATCCGCACGCTGGAAGACATCGCCAAGCTGCCGTTTACGCAGAAGACTGATTTGCGCGATACTTATCCTTTCGGCCTGTTTGCCAGCCCAATGGCGGATATCGTGCGCTTGCACGCCTCCAGCGGCACGACGGGCAAACCCATCGTCGTGGCCTACACCAAAGAGGATTTGGATGTGTGGACTAGCGTCATGGTCCGCAGCTTCGCTTCCTGCGGCTTGCACCGGGGGGACATCATCCAGAACTCCTACGGCTACGGTTTGTTCACTGGCGGCTTGGGCGCCCACTACGGCGCGGAAGGCCTGGGTGCCACCGTGGTGCCCGTCTCCGGCGGCAACACCCAGCGCCAGCTGATGCTGATGAAAGATTTCGGCGTGACGGCCATTTGCTGCACCCCCAGCTATTTCCTCCACATCTTGGATCAGAGCAAGGAATTGAAGGTCAACATTCGCGATCTGCCCTTGCGCGTCGGCGTGTTCGGCGCGGAACCGTGGACCGAGGAGATGCGCAAACGCATCCAAGCGGAGAGCAATCTGGAAGCGTACGATATTTTCGGCCTGTCCGAAATCATCGGCCCCGGGGTGGCCATCGAATGCCCGCACCACAACGGCCTGCACGTGTTCGAGGATCATTTCTATCCGGAAATCATCAACATCGAAACCAACCAGCCCTGCCCCGATGGCGAAGAAGGCGAACTGGTGCTGACCACGCTGACCAAGAAAGCCATGCCCATGATCCGTTACCGCACGCACGACATCAGCAAATTGCGCAAAGATGTCTGCCCGTGCGGCCGCACCATCCGGCGCATCGAACGCATTGCCCGGCGCAGCGACGACATGCTGATCATC
>MTLE01000021.1_pt1 | contig 47644 bp, 40 predicted proteins | sample 1982461 | NCBI WGS metagenome assembly MTLE01 (sample SAMN05712605, study PRJNA340218) | biofilm metagenome | isolation source: sample SPL anode biofilm adapted to -200 mV | place: USA | collected 2012-02-03
TAGAGCCGGCCTGGCCGGAAGACGCCGCCGGTTCTGGATCGATAGCGTCCTTCGACCTTGCGGCGATGGACGACGCGGCACTGCTCTCGCTCAGCGCCGAGAGGAGGGCCGCCCTCGATCTGACCGAGATGCGGGCCATACGCGAGTACTACCGGCGCGAAGGCCGGCCCTGTACCGACGCCGAATTCGAGACGATAGCCCAGACCTGGAGCGAGCACTGCGTCCACAAGACCTTCAAGGCGATGATCGAGGTCAGACAGGACGATACCGGACCAGGCGGGCACGCGGACTATCCGCCGTTCGTCGACAATGTCCTTGCAAGCTACATCAAGAAGGCGACCGACGAGATAGCGGCGCCGTGGGTGCTGTCGGCGTTTGTCGACAATGCCGGCATCATCGAGTTCGATGACCGATACGAACTGTCGTTCAAGGTGGAGACGCACAACCATCCTTCGGCGATCGAGCCGTTCGGCGGCGCCAACACCGGAGTCGGTGGCGTCATACGGGATGTGATGGGGGTGTCGGCGCGGCCGATCGCCGCCACCGACGTCCTGTGCTTCGGCCCGTCCGGGACGGCGCCGGCCGACGTGCCGGAGGGCAGCCTGCATCCGCGATTGATAGCCTCCGGCGTCGTCGCGGGCGTGCAGGACTACGGCAACAAGATGGGCGTCCCGACCGTCAACGGCGGCATGCACTACCACCCCGGCTATGCGGCCAATCCCCTGGTCTACTGTGGTTGCGCCGGTATCGCCCCGCGGGGCCGGCACCCGCGCAGGCAGGCGGCGGGCGACCGGGTCGTCGTCCTTGGCGGCAGGACGGGGCGCGACGGCCTTCGAGGCGCCACGTTCTCCTCCATGGTGATGGACTCCAGTACCGGCGAGCTGTCCGGCGCGTCCGTGCAGATCGGGGCGCCGATCGTGCAGAAGAAGGTGTCCGAGGTGCTGCTGGCCGCCCGTGACGCCGGGCTGTATTCGGGCATCACCGATTGCGGCGCCGGGGGGTTCTCGTCCGCGATCGGCGAGATGGGAGCGGAGCTCGGGGTCGAGGTCGACCTTGCGTGCGCGCCGCTCAAGTACCCCGGCCTGGCCCCGTGGGAGATCTGGCTGTCCGAGGCGCAGGAGCGGATGGTCGTTTCGGTGCCGCCGGATAATGTCGATGCGTTGCGCGCGCTCTGCGAGGCCGACGACGTGGAGATGACCGACCTCGGCCATTTTACCGGCACGGGGCGGCTTGTCGTCCGCTATGGCGCCGCCATCGCCGTCGATATCGACTGCGGCTTTCTGCACTCCGGGCCTCCGCAGCGCAGGCTAATCGCCTCACCCGATGCTTCGGCGGTCGCCTCACCTGAGGCTTCGGCGGCAGATGTGCCGGAGCCGCGGCGGGCATTGCTCGCGCTGCTCTCCGATCCGGCCATCGCGTCGCGTGAATCGACCGTGCGGCTCTACGACCACGAGGTGCAGGGTGCGACCATACTGCGGCCGTATGATGGCCGGGTGGCCGATGGTCCGCAGGATGCCGCCGTCATCCAGCCGCGTGAATCCACGGGCAGGCGCGGCGTCGCCCTGTCCAATGGCTTCAATCACCGCTACGGCGAACTTGACCCCTACCGCATGGCCATGGCGGCGGTCGACGAGGCCGTGCGCAACGCCGTCGCCGTCGGAGCGGATCCCGACCGCATAGCGATTCTGGACAACTTCTGCCTGGGCGACCCGACGAGACCGCAGACGATGTGGAGCCTTTTGGAGGCGGCTCGCGGCTGCCATGACGCGGCGCTCGCCCTCGGTACGCCGTTCGTATCCGGCAAGGATTCGTTCAACAACGAGTACGTGGCGCCCGGCGGCGAGCGCGTATCGATTCCGCCATCACTCCTGATATCAGCCATCGGCATCGTGCCGGATACTGGCATGGTGCCCGGCTCCGATATCAAGGCTGCGGGCGACATCCTCTATCTGGTCGGCGGCAGTGGCCGTTCGCTTGGCGGTTCGGTCTATGCCGGGCTGTTCGGAATTCCAGCTGGAGCCGATGCCTCGGTCCCGGCGCCCGCGCTGGACGCGCGGGCGCTGTACCGGGCACTGCATCGCGCGATAGCCGCAGGCCTCGTGTGCGCCTGTCACGATCTTTCCGATGGCGGGCTCGCGGTCGCGCTCGCCGAGATGTGCATGGGCGGCCGCCTTGGCGCGACGGTGGCCGTCGAACCGGGCCAGCCCGCGACCGCCGCGCTGTTCGGCGAGGCGAATGGATGTCTCGTCGTCGAGGTGCGGGACACGGCCGCGAAGGAATTCGAGCGGCTGATGGCAGGCACGCCGGTCAGCCGCATCGGCTCGACGGACGCGGCGGGGCGGCTCGAACTGAGCGCGGGCGGCGCATCGAGCCGGATCGACATCGAGGACATGGCGGGAGCATTCTCCGGCGTAAGGAGCGAACGATGAGCAGACCCAAGGCACTCGTGCTGCACGCCGCCGGCACCAACCGCGATCCCGATGCCTGCACGGCCCTCGAGCTGGCGGGCGCGGCGCCGGAGATTGTCCACGTCAAGGCGCTGCGCTCCGCGGAGCGCCGGCTTGATGACTACGCGATGCTCGTGATACCCGGCGGCTTCTCCTACGCCGATGCGCTTGGCGCGGGCAGGCTCTTTGCCCTCGATCTGGCCAGCTACTTCGCTGACGAGGTCGCCGCGTTCGTCGCGGCCGGCAAGCCGGTCATCGGCATATGCAACGGCTTCCAGGTTTTGGTCAAGGCCGGCATCCTGCCCGGCACGGTCCCGGGTCGGACCGGCACCGCAACGCTGGCGCACAACGCGAACGGCCGCTTCGAGTGCCGGTGGACGACGATGGCCGCCCCCGCCTCGGCGTGCATATGGACCAGGGGACTGGGCGGCCCAGGGGGCGGCCCAGAGGGCGACCCTCTGGGCGGTCTGCTGGCCTGCCCGATAGCCCATGGCGAGGGACGCTTTCTCGTCGATACGCCAGCGACGCTCGAGCACATGCGCGCGGCCGGCCAGCTGGCGCTGGTGTACGCCGGTGACGATGGAAGGCCCGCGGGCGGCGCGTATCCGGACAATCCCAATGGATCGGTGGCGGACATCGCCGGCATATGCAACCCAGCCGGCACGGTGCTGGGGCTGATGCCGCACCCGGAGAACAATGTGGTGTTCCGTGCGCGTGATGATCGGCGCAGGCGGGCCGCCACTGAGGCGTGCCTTGCGCTCTGGAAGAACGGTGTGGCCTACGCGAAGGGCCTGTGACGAGTATCGCATAAGGAGGCAGGATGAAGGCGTTCGAAGGCTGCGATCTGAAGTTGCCTGGCAAGCGGTCGGGCAAGGTCCGCGACTGGTATTCGCTGGGTGATGGCACACGGTTGATCGTGACGACCGACCGGCTGTCGGCGTTTGACAGGGTGCTGGCTGCCGTGCCCTACAAGGGCCAGGTCCTGAACCAGTTGTCCGTCTGGTGGTTTGGCAACACGACGGACATCATAGGCAACCACCTGGTCTCGGTACCGGATCCCAATGTGGTCATAGCCCTGGAGGTAGAGCCGCTGCCGGTCGAGGTCATCGTGCGCGGCTTCATCACGGGCGTGACGACGACGGCGCTGTGGTACCGGTATTCGCTGGGCGAACGCTCGATCTATGGCTATGACTTTCCCGAGGGGCTCTGCAAGAACGAGGCGCTGCCGCGGGCCATCATCACGCCGACGACCAAGGGCGGGCCCACGGGCCATGACGAGCGCCTGACGCCCGCGCAGGTTGTATCCGGCGGCTACCTCGACGAGGCGACGTGGGCCGAGGTCAGCCGAGCCGCCCTGGCGCTCTTCTTCCGCGGCCAGGAGCGGGCGGCCGCCGCGGGGCTGATACTCGTCGATACCAAGTACGAGTTTGGCCGTGCGCCCGATGGTTCGTTACTGCTGATCGATGAGGTGCACACACCCGACTCGTCGCGCTACTGGCGGGCCGATACCTACGCGGCGCGGCTCGCGTCCGGACTCGAGCCTGAGTCGTTCGACAAGGAATTCGTGCGCATCGCCTACGCGAGCCTTGGCTACCGGGGTGACGGGCCGCCGCCCTCCGTTCCCGATTCGCTGTGGGAGCAGACCAGTGCCCTGTACCGCGCAGCTTGGGAGCGCCTGACCGGGTCGGCCTTCGAGCCGGCCGGGTATCCGGTCGGCCCGCGGCTGGAGCGCAACCTGCGCGCCGCCGGAGTGATCCGATGAGCGGGCCGCTGGTCATCATCATCATGGGCTCCCCGGCGGACCGGGAGCATGGCGCCAGGATCGCGTCCGCGCTCGACTCCTTCGGCATAGCGCACGAGACACGCATCGGCTCGGCACACAAGACGCCGGCGCATCTGGCGACGATGATCGAAGAGTATGAAGCCAGCGGCGGCCCGCGGGTCTACGTCACCATCGCCGGCCGCTCGAACGCGCTTTCAGGCTTCGTCGACGGGGCGGTGGACGCGCCGGTCATAGCGTGCCCGCCGCCGGCGGAGGCCTTCGGTGGCGCGGACCTCTGGTCGTCGCTCCGGATGCCGGGCGGCATAGCGCCGGCACTCGTCCTTGAACCGGCCAATGCCGCCCTGCTCGCCGCCAGGATGCTCGGACTCGTCGACGCCGGACTGGCCGCGCGCGTGCGCGACTTCCGCAGGACGAATGCCCAGGCCGTCATCGCGGCCGATTCGGCGCTGGGAAGGCGGGCATGAACGTCGACGACAAGGCCAGGGAAGAGTGCGGCGTCGTCGCCATGCGCATCGACGCGGACCGGGCCTCCCATGATGCGGCCCGCGCGGCTTTCTACGCGCTGTTCGCGCTGCAGCACCGCGGCCAGGAATCGGCCGGGCTTGCCGCCACCGATGGCCGCCGGATGTGCGTCCGCAAGGGGCTGGGCCTCGTGACGCGTGCCTTCGCGGAGGATGACATGGCCGCGCTGCAGGGTTTCGCGTCGATTGGCCATACCCGCTACTCGACAACCGGAGAACCGAGCGTCCGCAACGCACAGCCGTTCCAGGTCGAGACGCGGCACGGGCCGCTCGCGCTGGCGCACAACGGCAACCTGGTGAATGCCCCCGCGCAGAGGCAGATGCTGCTCGAGCGCGGCGCCGGACTGAGCTCCTCGTCCGACACCGAGGTGATGATCATGATGCTGGCCGCCGCGCCCGGCGCGTCGTGGCCCGAGCGGATAGCCGCCTGCATGCGGCAATGGCAGGGTGCCTTTTCCTTCGTCGTGCTGACCAGGGACGCCGCCTATGCCGCGAGGGATCCGTGGGGCTTCAGGCCGCTGTGCGCGGGCCGGCTGCCCGAAGGCGGGTCGGCGGCGGCGAGCGAGACATGCGCGCTGCAGACCCTGGGTTGCCGCGATGCCGCCGATATAGGGCCTGGCCGCATCGTCGAGCTTGGTCCCGATGGCCCGGTCGACCGGGGAGGGATCGAACCGGCCGGCAGGCAGGCGGCCTGCGTCTTCGAATACGTATACTTCTCCAGGCCCGACAGCGTCTGGAACGGTGCGTCGGTCCACGAGGCGCGCCGGCGCTTCGGCGCGGCACTTGCGCGCGAGGCTCCCGCCGCGGCCGATGTCGTGATAGCGGTGCCCGACTCGTCGATATCCGCGGCCATCGGTTTTGCGCAGGCCGCACGTCTGCCCTATGACGAAGGCTTCGCGAAGAATCGATACATAGGCCGTACCTTCATTCAGCCGACGCAGGCATTGCGCGATCAGGGCGTCGCGCTGAAGTTCAACGCGATGCCGGGTACCGTGCGCGGCAGGCGGGTCGCGATCATCGATGACAGCATCGTGCGCGGCACGACGACCGGCCCCCTGGTGCGCCTGCTCCGCGAGGCCGGCGCCACGGAGGTGCACGTCCGTATCGCCTGCCCTCCCATCATGCACCCCTGCCACATGGGCGTCGACATGGGTTCGTATGACAGTCTGGTGGCGCACCGGCTGTCAGTGGACCGAATACGGGCCCATGTCGGCGCCGATACGCTGGCGTACCTGTCTCATGGCGGCATGATGCGTGCGCTCGCCGATGCGGGGGGCCGCGCCGGTCCTTCGGGCGGCTTCTGCTCTGCCTGTTTTACGGGCGACTATCCACTGGACATAGCCGGCGTGGCCGGCAAGAACGGATTCGAGGTCCCATGAGAATACTGGTTGCTGGATCGGGCGGCCGCGAGCACGCGCTTGCCCTGAAGCTGGCCGAATCGGCCCTGGTCGACCGGCTGTGCGTCGCGCCGGGCAATGGTGGTACCGGGGCGCGCGGATGGAACATTCCCATAGGCGCCACCGACATCGCGACGATCGTCGACTTCGCGGACGAGGAAGCGATCGATCTGGTCGTCGTCGGGCCGGAGGCGCCCCTCGCCCTCGGCCTTGCCGACGCGCTGGCCGAGCGCTCGGCGCTGACGGGAAGGCGGATACTGTGCTTCGGCCCCGGCCGGCTGGCCGCCAGGCTCGAGTCGTCGAAGGCCTTCTCCAAGGACATGATGCAACGGCTCGGCATACCAACGGCCGACTATCGCAGGTTTGCCGGACCCGATGACTTCGAGGCCGCGGCCGAGTTCATACGGAAGGCGCCGTGGCCACTAGTCGTCAAGGGCTCCGGGCTCGCCGCCGGCAAGGGTGTCTTCCTGCCCGGCTCGACGTCCGAGGCGATAGGCCTCGCGCACGAGCTGCTGCGCGGCGGCATGCTCGGCGCGGCCGGCGCCGAGCTGGTAATCGAGGAGCGGCTGGACGGCGAGGAGCTCTCGATACTGGCCTTCTGCGACGGCGAGCGGATGGCGGTGATGCCATCCGCGCAGGACCACAAGCGCCTGCTCGATGGCGACGCGGGCCCGAACACCGGCGGCATGGGTGCCTATGCGCCCGCGTGCACGCAGGCGCGCGCCGACGAATACGCTCGCATGGCGATCGAGCCGATCGTCCGCGACCTGGCTGCCAGCGGCACACCGTTCATCGGCGTCCTGTACGCCGGCATCATCGTCACGGCGCAGGGGCCGCGCGTGCTCGAGTACAACTGCCGCTTCGGCGACCCGGAGGCACAGGCGATTCTTGCGCTGTTCGACGGTGACCTGGCGGCGACGCTGGCCGCCTGTGCCTCAGGCGATATCCGCGGCGCGTTGCCCGCATGGAAGTCCGGGGCGGCAGCCTGCGTCGTGATGGCGAGCGAAGGCTATCCGGAGGCCCCGGTCGGCGGCAGGCGGCTTGGCGGGCTCGAGCCGGCAGGTTCGGCGTATGTGCTCCACGCGGGCACCGGTCTCGAAGGCGGCATGCTCGTGTCCAGACCGGGCAGGGTGCTCGGCGTCGTGGCATACGGCTCCGATCTGCGGCAGGCGCTGTCGTCGGCGTATGCGAAGGTCGACGCCATATCGTTGCCGGGCGCCCGCTTCAGGCGTGACATCGGCGCCCGCGGCCTGGCGAGGCAGGCCCGCGAACGCCTGCGGCCCGCCGGCTCGGCGTATGCCGCCTCCGGCGTCGACATCGATGCCGGCAACGAGGCGGTCAGGCGCATGGCTGGCGATGTCAGGGCGACATACACCGATGCGGTGCTTGCCGGCATTGGCTCCTTCGGCGGGCTCTGGGACGCCGCATCGCTCGCCGGCATGGCGGCTCCCGTACTGGTCGGATCGACCGACGGCGTCGGCACGAAGGTGAAGCTCGCGGCCCAGGCTGGAACCTATCGTTCGATAGGCATGGACATCGTCAATCACTGCATCGACGACATACTCGTGCAGGGCGCGCGGCCGCTGTTCTTCCTCGACTACTTCGCCAGCTCCAGGATAGATCCGGGGCAGGTAGCCCAAGCCGTCGGCGGCATGGCCGCTGCCTGTCAGGAATCCGGCTGTGTGCTGCTGGGCGGCGAGACCGCCGAGATGCCCGGCGTCTACCAGCCCGGCGAGTTCGACATCGCCGGCACGATTGTCGGTGTCGTCGAGCGGGCGTCGATACTGCCGGCCGCGGGTATCGGAGCCGGCGATGCGCTCGTCGGCTTCCGCTCGGACGGCCCGCACACCAACGGCTACTCGCTCGTGCGCTCGGTCTTCGACGGCGTCGACCTGTCGACCGTCTACCCTGAACTCGGCGCGCCGCTGGGGCAGGTGCTCCTCGCTCCGCACCGCTCGTACCTGCCGCTGCTGTGGCCGATCCTGCGGGACAGGCCGGGGCTGATCAAGGGGCTTGCCCACCTGACCGGCGGCGGCTTCATCGAGAATGTGCCGCGCATCCTGCCTCCCGGGCTCGAGGCCGTCATCGATCGCGGGCGGTGGCCGGTGCCGCCGCTGTACCGCCTGATCGAGCGGCTCGGAGGCATCGATGCCGACGAGATGTACCGCGTGTTCAACATGGGCATCGGCATGGTCGCGGTTGTCGATCAGGGGCGGACCGATGAACTGATTGCCGCGGCCGGCGAGGAATGCTGGATCGTCGGGTATCTGGCCGCGACCGGCCCCGCGGAAGCCGCCCGGACGAGGCTGGCGTGACCCGCCTCGTCGTACTCGCCTCCGGCAATGGGTCCAACCTGCAGGTCGTCATCGATGCCTGCGCGTCGCGTGCTATCGACGCAAGGATTGTCGCCGTCTTCTCCGACCGGCCGGATGCACTGGCACTCGAGCGGGCGCGCGCCGCCGGTCTGCCGGCCATTGCCTTGCCTGCGGCGGCCGGGCAGTCGCGTCGCGACTACGATGCCGCGCTTGCCGACGCGGTCGCGGCCAGCGGGCCGGACTGCATCATGCTGCTCGGATGGATGCGGCTGCTGTCGGGCGCTTTTCTGGCGCGCTTTCCCGGCAGGGTCGTCAACCTCCATCCGGCGCTGCCAGGAACCTTTCCCGGCACCCATGCGATCGAACGCGCCCTGGCGGCCTTCCATGCGGGTACGGTTGGTCATACCGGCGTGATGACGCATTTCGTGCCCGATGAAGGCATCGACTGCGGCCCGGTCATCCGCGTCGAGACCGTACCGATATATCCTCGCGACGCGCTGGAGGAACTGGAAGCCAGAATCCATGCAGCCGAGCATCGCATCGTCCTGGAGACACTGAAAGGACTGTGCGGGCCGCAAGCCCGAATCATCAAGGAGTGACCCATGCCCATCGCGCTGTTATCGGTATATGACAAGACTGGACTCGCGGCGCTTGCCGCGCGGCTCGCCGCCGCGGGCTGGACGTTCCTGGCCTCCGGTGGCACGGCCCGAGAGCTGGCCGCGGCAGGCATCGAGACGACGGAGGTGGCGACGCACACCGGTTCGCCCGAGATACTGGGCGGCAGGGTCAAGACCCTGCATCCGGCCATACACGGCGGCATCCTGTCGCGCGGCACCGAATCCGACCGCGCCGAGCTGGCCGGGCAGGGATGGACGGAGATCGACCTGGTCGTCGCCAATCTCTATCCATTCGAGGCGACCGTGCTGCGGCCCGGCGTATCGGAAAGCGAATGTGTCGAGGATATCGACATAGGCGGCGTCGCGCTGCTGCGGGCCGCCGCCAAGAATCATGCCCGCGTCTCCGTGCTCTGCGATCCGGCGGATTATGAAAGGTTTACAGGCGCGCTCCGGTCCGGAGCCGTCGAGCCGGTACTGCGCTCGGAGCTTGCGGCCAAGGCCTTCGCCGTCTGCGCCCGGTATGATGCGGCGATAGCCTCATGGCTCGGACCCGATTGCGGGGCCGCGCTCTTTGGCTTCGCCGGCCAGAAGCTGCGTTACGGCGAGAACCCGCACCAGAAGGCCTGGCTGTACACCGACAGGCCAGGGGCCGGGCCGCTGGGAGGGCTCGTGCTCCAGGGCAAGGAGCTGTCGTACAACAACATTCTGGATATCGACGCGGCATGGCGCGCCGCCGCCGGGTTCGACATGCCGGCTGCCGTCGTCGTCAAGCATCTGTCGCCCTGCGGTATCGCCACGCTCGGCGACGCCACACTCGGCGACGCCGAGCGTGACGTCGCGGGGCGCGCGCTCGCGGCCGCCATAGCCTGCGATCCGCTCTCGGCCTTCGGCGGAGTCGTCGCGGTCAACCGGCCCTTCGACGCCGCATGCGTCGCAGCTCTCGGTGCCACCTTCGTCGAATGCATCGCGGCCCCGGCGTTTACCGACGAGGCGCGCGACCTGCTTGCCAGACGCAAGAACGCCCGCCTCCTTGCGATGGGACCGGATGGCATGGCCAGGGCCCGAGCCTCCGGCTTCGAGACCAGGAGCACGCTCGGCGGCCTCCTCCGGCAGGAGATCGATCATGGTGACCCGGCGGACGCCGCGTGGCGGGTCGTCACGAAGCGGGCGCCCAGCGGTGCCGAGCTGGCCGCGCTGCGCTTCGCATGGCGGGCCTGCGCGTCGGCCAGGTCGAATGCGATCGTGCTCGCCGCGCCGCTTCCGGCAGCGGACAACGGCGTGGCCGGGTTCGCCACCGTCGGCATAGGTTCCGGCCAGCCGAACCGCGTCGACTCGACCAGGATCGCGGTGACGAGGGCCGGCGAGCGCGCGCGCGGCTCCGTGCTCGCGTCCGACGCGTTCTTTCCGTTTCCCGATTCGGTCGATGTCGCTACTGCGGCAGGCATCACCGCCATCATACAGCCCGGAGGCTCGATGCGTGACGCGGACAGCCTCGCCAGCGCCGATGCCGCCGGCATCGCGATGGTCGTTACCGGGGTCAGGCACTTCAGGCACTGAGGGTTCTTGCCGGCCGGGGTCATGGCCCCTTGCATGACTCCAGATCACCGTGCTAGTATCCCGCCAATTTAAGCGGAGGGTACCAGGTTGAGAGCATCGCACACGAGACGCCACCACCATCGAGGGGTGGGCCCCTTGTTATCGGACGGCACTCCAGCCGTCTTCCATTGGTTTTGATTGCCGCCCTTTTGGGGCGGCTTTTTTTTGACCCGGAGCCTGAGAATGATTGAGGAGGTACCATGCTGAAGGGACGTCACCTGATCGAACCGCGGGACTTCGCCGTTGAGGAGCTGGAGCAGCTGTACGCGCTGGCCGGGCGGATGGAGGATGAACCAGCCCATTTTCGGGATGCGTGTCGAGGCCGGATCCTGGCCACGCTGTTCTTCGAACCGAGTACCCGCACCCGCCTGAGTTTCGAGGCGGCGATGATGCGGCTGGGCGGCGCCTGCGTCGGGTTCGCCGAACCAGGCTCCAGCTCTACCGCCAAGGGCGAGAGCCTGGCCGATACGGTGCGCACGGTCGGCTGCTACTCGGACCTGATCGTGATGCGCAGCCCCAAGGAAGGCGCCGCGCTGCTGGCTTCCAGGTACTCGACGGTGCCGGTGGTCAACGCCGGAGATGGCGGGCACCATCACCCGACGCAGACCCTGACCGACCTGCACACCATCCACCGGCTGCGCGGTTCGACCGCCGGACTGACCGTGGGCTTCTGCGGTGACCTGAAGTTCGGACGGACGGTGCATTCGCTGGTCAAAGGTCTGTCACTGTATCCCGGCAACCGCATGGTCTTCGTCTCGCCGCCGGAACTGCGCGTTCCGGAGTACCTGACGCGTGAACTGCGCGCGCGCGATGGCGCGGAGTACCTGGAGACCGAAAGGCTGGAGCAGGTGCTGGGAGACCTCGACGTGCTGTATGTGACGCGGGTGCAGAAGGAGCGCTTCTTCAATGAAGAAGACTATCTGCGCCTCAAGGACAGCTATGTCCTGACCAGGGAGAGGCTGCGGGCGGCGAAGCAATCACTGATCATCATGCACCCCTTGCCGCGCGTCAACGAAATAGCGATGGACGTGGATGCCGACCCCAGGGCCGCCTACTTCAGGCAGGCACGGTACGGCATGTACGTCCGGATGGCCCTGATAGCCTCGATGCTGGGAGCCGCATGATGCTGAACATAACCAGGATCCAGAATGGCATCGTCATCGATCATATCCGTGCCGGCCAGGGGCTGAAGATATTCAACTGGCTGGGCCTCGGCGCCGCCCCGTATACCGTGGCCTTCGTGGTCAACGCGGAATCGGTGCGGATGGGGTTCAAGGACATCATCAAGATTGACAACGAAATTGCGATAGACCTGGCCGTGCTGGGGCTTCTCGACCCAAATATAACCGTGAACATAATACAGCAAGGAGAAATTACAAAAAAAATAAGCCTGAGCTTGCCGGAGCGGGTGGAGAATGTGCTGGCATGCCGGAATCCCCGCTGCATCACCGCGACGGAGGCGTATGCACCCCAGCTCTTCCATCTGCTCGACGAGGCGGCCGGCCTGTACCGCTGCGAGTATTGCGACGAGACGCGGAGCGCCGGGGATTTTCGATGAGCCTCTTGTGCCGGGACGTGCGCGTCGTCGACGAGCACACCGACCATGTTGGGTCGGTATACATCGAGCGCGGACGGATCGTCGCCGTGGCCGAGGCGGGCGTGCCGATCGAATCCTGCCGCCCTTCCAGGATCATCGAGGGCGCGGTGGCCGGCACCGATCGCCGGCTGGTGCTGATGCCTTCATTCATCGACCTGCATGCACATCTCAGGGAGCCCGGCTTTTCCGACAAGGAGACGCTGGAGTCGGGATCGTTGGCGGCGGCGGCAGGCGGATACGGAACCGTCGTCTGCATGGCCAACACGAATCCGGTGATCGATTCCGTCGAGGCCGCGATGGCGCTGCGCGCCCGTGCTCGGTCACTGGGGCTGATCGACCTGTATCCGGTGCTCGCGCTGACACGCGGCATGGAGGGGCTGGACAGCTCGCACCTTGCCAGGGCGGCCGGTTCCGCGCCGATCGGAGACGCGATACGGATGCTGTCGGAGGACGGCCGGGATGTGGCCGACGACTCGGCGCTGCTCGCGGCGATGGAGGCCGCGCGCGGACTCGACCTGCCGGTCTCATGCCATTGCGACGCGGGAGGCGAAGCCGCCGCGACGGCCCGCGCGATCAGGCTGGCCGGGCTGGCCGGATGCCGGGTACATATCGCCCATGTCTCGAGCATCGGCGCGCTGGCGGCGATACGCGCCGCGCGGGCAGCCGGGGCCACGGGGCTGACCTGCGAGGCGACGCCGCACCACCTGGCGCTGACCGACGCGGACGCGCGGAGCATGGGGACGGATTCCTGGGGCAGGGTGGCACCGCCGCTCGGTGCCGAGGCCGACCGGGCCGCACTGCGCTCCGCCATAAAGGATGGTACGGTGGATGCCCTCGCTACCGACCATGCCCCGCATCGAGCCGATGACAAGCTGGCGGGAGTGCCAGGATTCATGGGGCTGGAGACGGCCTTTGCCGTCTGTCTGGCCGAGCTTGTCCAGACCGGCCTGCTTACCCTGAGCCGGCTGTCGGCGCTGCTCAGCGCCAATCCCGCACGCATTCTGGGGCTGCATGACAGGGGCCTGGTGCGGACGGGGCTTCGAGCCGACCTGGTGCTGGTCGATCCAGAGCTGGACTGGACGGTGCGGCAGCAGGATTTCAGGTCGCGGGGTGCCAACAGCCCGTTCATCGGCAGGCGCTGCCGTGGGCGCGTGCTGATGACGCTGCGCGCGGGACGCATCGTCTATGACAGGAGTGAATCATGATCAATATGGACGCGCTGTACGACGCGGTGGCCGCACGCGGGCCCGTCTGTGTGGGGCTCGATACCTCCATCGAGTACATCCCGCAACAGGAACTTGCCAGGGCCGATACCGACCAGGCGGCGCTGCTCGGATTCAACCGGACCATCATCGACGCCACGATCGATGTGTGCGCGTGCTACAAGGTTCAGATAGCCTACTACGAGGCGCTGGGGCTGGCCGGCCTGCACGTCTATGCTGAGACCCTGCGGTACATTCGGCGGCGCGGCGCCCTCGTGATTGCCGACATCAAGCGCGGCGACATTGCCGATACGGCCGCCCGCTACGCGCGGGCCCACCTCGAGGGCGATTTCGAGGCGGACTTCGTCACGCTGTCGCCCTACATGGGCATGGACTCGATGGAACCGTGGCTCGACCAGGTGCGGACCCGCGGCAAGGGGGCGTTCGTGCTGATGCGCACGAGCAACCAGGGCAGGCATGACTTCCAGGAACGGATGCTGGCCGATGGTGGCCGGCTCCACGAGGCGGTTGGCGACCGGCTCGACGAACTTGCCGCACGGTACCGTGGTGATCGTGGCTATGGCGCCATCGGGGCGGTGGTCGGCTGCACCGAACCGGACGAGGCGGCATCGATACGAAGGCGGCGCGCAGGGCTCTTCCTGCTGATACCCGGATACGGAGCCCAGGGCGGCGGCGCCGCCGGGGCCGCGCTGCTCCTGCGCGGCGGCAACGGCGGCATCGTCAACGCATCGAGGAGCATACTCAGGGCCTGGACGGCGTGGCCCGGTGGCCAGCAGGCGGACTTCGCCCTGGTCGCCGAATCGGCGCGGGGCGCCACGGCGACGATGCGTGACGATATCGCCGCCGCCTGCGCCGCGGGAGGGCAGTGATGGCCTGCGATGGCGACAGATCCTTCCTGGAGGCGCCGCTGCTCTCGAGCCTGCCGCTCGCGCCGGACATGGTCGCCATCGAGTGCGCCTGGGCGGGGCCGTCGCCGTCGCCAGGCCAGTTCTTCATGGTGCGGGCGCGGCGAAGCTCGGTGCTGCTCGGCCGGGCGATCAGCGTGTTCGGATGGGAACCGGGCCGGCATGACGATGCAGACCGCTCGCGCGGCGCCGGCGGCACCGGCGGCGTACTCCGATTCCTGGTTGCCCGCCGCGGGCGTGGCAGCGGGGAGCTTGTCGAGCTGATGCCAGGCGATGCCGTCGAACTGACAGGCCCGCTCGGTACCGGCTGGCCCGCCCCTGCTGAAGGCCGCACCGCGCTGGTCTCGGGCGGCGTTGGCATCGCACCGCTTGCCTTTCTCGCCGGCAGCCTGCCGCCGGATTCGTATGACCTGTATGCCGGGTTCCGCTCCGGCAGTCTTGGCCTGGACAACCTCAGGCCAGCACGTGTGACCATCGCGACCGAGGATGGCAGCGAGGGGAGCCGAGGCAGGATTACCGAGTTCTTCGAGCCCGCTCCGTACCGAACCGTCTATGCCTGTGGACCCGAAGCGATGCTGCGCGCGGTGGCACGGGCATGTATGGTGGCGGGGGTGGCCTGCTACCTGAGCCTGGAGCGCCGGATGGCCTGCGGTGTCGGCGCCTGCCTGGGATGCGCGGTGTCGACCGTGGCCGGCAAACGGCGCTGCTGCGTCGATGGGCCGGTATTCGACGCCAGGGAGGTGCTCTTTGAAGCCTGATCTATCGGTGGACATAGCCGGGGTACGGTTTCGCAATCCGGTGCTGGCGGCCTCGGGCACCTTCGGCTATGGCCAGGAATACGCGGGCCTCGTCGACGTTTCGGCGCTCGGCGGCATCTGCACCAAGGGCCTGACGCTTGAGGCCCGCAGCGGCAATCGTGGTATCAGGCTGCACGAGACGCCGGCGGGCCTCATGAACTCGATAGGTCTGGAGAATCCGGGCATACCGGCATTCATACGCGATGAACTGCCGCGGATGCGCCTCCTCGGGCCGAGAATCGTCGCCAATCTGTCCGGGTCCACCGCCGACGACTACGTGCAGGGCGCGCGCCTGTTGTCCGACACCGACATCGACATGATCGAGCTGAACATATCGTGCCCCAACGTGAAGGCGGGTGGCATGGCCTTTGGCCTCCATCCCACCGACGCCGCGGCGCTGGTGCGGGCGGTGCGGGCCGCCTGCGGCAAACCGCTCGCGGTCAAGCTATCACCCAATGCCGGCGACATATGCGCGGTAGCCGCGGCCTGCGCCGACGAGGGTGCCGACGCGCTGTCGCTCGTGAACACCTTCAAGGCGCTGGCCATCGATGTGCGGCGCCGGGCGCCCGTTTTCGACAACCTGACCGCTGGTCTCTCCGGCCCCGCTATCAGGCCGATAGCGCTGCGCATGGTCTGGGAGGTGTGCCAGGCCGTCCGGATACCGGTGATAGGACTCGGTGGTATCGCCACCGTCGACGATGCCCTGGAATTCCTGCTGGCCGGAGCCTCGGCGATACAGGTGGGCACGGCGACCTTCGCCCATCCAGGCACCATGAACGGAATCATCGCCGGTCTGGAACGCTATATGGAGGAGCACGGCATCGATACGGTCGCCGGACTCTCGATCAATTCACGACCGCACTGACAAGGAGACTGCCGATGAAGACAAGCCTGGAGCTCTTGAAGGAATCCGGGGCGCTGCTGGAAGGGCATTTCATGCTCTCGTCAGGGCGACATTCTGACCGTTACTTTCAATGCGCACGGCTGATGCAGTATCCCGACCGTGCGGCGGAGGCCCTGGGTCCCCTCGCACGGCTCGTACGCGCGCAGATCGACTCGGGCGCGATGGCCGTCGATGCGCTCGTCGGTCCGGCGATGGGCGGCATCGTGGCAGCCTATGAGCTGGGGCGGCAGCTGGGGCTGCCCGCGTTCTTCACCGAGCGCGACGATACCGGCACGATGAGCCTGCGGCGGGGCTTTGAGCTGACGCCGGGCATGCGCATCCTGATGGTGGAGGATGTCGTGACGACGGGGCTTTCGACCGGAGAGTGCGCCGCCGTCATCAAGGCGCATGGAGCCATGCCGGTGGCGCTTGCGTGCATCGTCGACCGCAGGGCTCCGGGCCTCGAGCTGGCATGGCCGGTGTTCGCCACCTGTGCCGTCGTCGCCCATGACTGGGACGCGGGCTCGTGCCCGCTGTGCGCGGGGGGGCAGGCCGTCGTCAAGCCCGGATCGAGAAAAATAGCTCCATAAGGGTGAAGCCGGCATGCCGCGGGGCGTTTTTTCCTTGACTGGCGCCTTCTTTGTAGTAGAATGCATGCGATTACTCGGTGCTCATTTTCCCAAGGAGGCCTTATGAATCGCACTCTCAAAGTCATCGCCCTCGCGCTGACCCTCTTGCTCGTGTTTGGCACGGGCGTCTTTGCCGCCCCCGCCGCAAAGTACCACATCGGCATCGTGACCGGTACCGTCTCCCAGTCTGAAGACGATCTCCGTGGCGCGGAACAGCTGATCAAGGAATACGGCTCCGTCAAAGATGGTGGCATGATCCAGCACATCACCTATCCCGATGACTTCATGTCACAGCAGGAGACGTTCATCTCCTCAGTGGTATCGCTCGCCGACGACCCCCTGATGAAGGCCATCGTCATCAACCAGGCCATCCCCGGATCAGCCGAAGCGATCAAGCGCGTCAAGGCCAAGAGGCCCGACATTCTCTGCTTCGCCGGCGAAGCCCATGAGGACCCGCTCGTCATCCAGTCCAGCGGCGCCGATCTCGTCGTCAGCAATGACTTCGTATCCCGCGGCTATACCATCGTCTGGGCTGCCAAGCAGCTCGGCGCCAAGACCTTCGTCCACATCTCCTTCCCGAGGCACATGTCCTATGAGACCATGAGCCGCCGCTGGGCGATCATGCAGGAAGCCGCCAAGGACCTTGGCATGAAGACCGCCTTCGAGACCGCCCCCGATCCGACCTCCGACGTCGGAATGCCCGGTGCCCAGCAGTTCATCATGGAGAAGACCCCGCAGTGGATCGCCAAGTATGGCAAGGACACCGCGTTCTTCTGCACCAACGATGGTGAGACCGAGCCCCTGCTCCGCCAGCTCCTCGCGTATGGTGGCATCTTCGTCGAAGCCGACCTGCCCTCGCCGCTGATGGGGTATCCAGGCGCTCTCGGTATCGACCTCTCCAAGGAAATGGGCGATTTCCCCGCCATCCTGAAGAAGGTTGAAGCCGCCGTCGTCGCCAAGGGTGGCGCTGGCCGCTTCGGCACCTGGGCGTTCTCCTATGGCTTCACCCTGACCGCCGGTATTGGCCAGTTCGCCAAGAACGTGATCGATGGCAAGGCCAAGAAGGACTCGCTCAAGGATCTCTTCACCGCCATGGGCAAGTACACCCCGGGCGCCAAGTGGAACGGAGCCTACTACGTCGACAACAACACCGGCGTACGTGCCAAGAACCAGGTGCTCGTGTACATGGACACCTATATCATGGGCAAGCCCGGCAGGTTCCTCCCCACGACCGCTCAGAAAGTACCCGAGAAGTATTACACGCTCAAGCCCAGCAAGTAGTCCAATCTGAAAGAGGGGCCCCTTACGGGCCCTTCTTTTTTCGCCCGGGTCGAGAGTCGCGGCCTCCCTCTCCAGAACGGCCTTGACTCCCGGCTCGACTCGAATGTCCAGCCCTGCGCACTTCGGGGGTACCGAACTTGCCTGGATATTCAAACCAGGGCAACAACCAACGTCTTTCAGAGGATGATATGGGACAGCAAAGTCCGATTCTTTCCCTCGAGCATGTCTCGAAGGAGTTCTATGGCAACGTCGTGCTGCACGACGTGAGCTTCGATTTGCGGGCCGGCGAGATTCTTGGCCTGGTAGGCGAGAACGGCGCCGGCAAGACGACGCTGATGCGCATCCTGTTCGGCATGCCGGTCATCGCCGAGACCGGCGGATACAAGGGCAAGGTGAGCATAGACGGCAGCGAGGTCAATTTCGCCAGTCCGTTCGACGCCCTCGATGCCGGCATCGGCATGGTCCATCAGGAATTCAGCCTGATACCGGGCTTCACCACGACAGAGAATATAGTGCTCAACCGCGAGTCGATGAAGGCAACGTTCCTGAACGATGTCTTTGGCGACCGGATGAGCATTCTGGATAGACCACAGATGAAGCAGCGTGCCGAGGCGGCCATCGCCAAGCTCGGCGTCAAGCTTGACCCCGACATGCTCATCTCCGAGATGCCCGTGGGTCACAAGCAATTTACCGAGATAGCCAGGGAAATCAACCGCGAGAAGACCAGAATCCTGGTTCTCGATGAGCCAACCGCGGTGCTGACCGAGTCGGAAGCGGAAGTGCTGCTGACGGCGCTGCGCAACCTGGCCAAGCTCGGCATCGCGATCATATTCATTTCGCACCGCCTGCACGAGGTGGTTTCCGTGGCCGACCGCATCGTCGTGCTGCGTGATGGCCTTGCCGTCAAGGACACGCCGGTAGCCGGTGTGTCGGTCCGCGACATAGCGTCGTGGATGGTTGGCCGCAGCCTGGCCGCCGATGCCGCCCGCGGCGATGAGAAGCGCGAGTTTGGCCCCGAGATACTGGCCGTCGAGCATCTATGGGTCGACATGCCGGGCGAGACCGTACGCGACATCAACTTTACCGTCAAGAAGGGCGAGATCCTGGGCTTCGGCGGTCTGGCCGGCCAGGGCAAGCTGGGAATCCCGAACGGCATCATGGGGCTGTTCGCCGCCGGCGGTACCGTCCGGCTGCACGGCAAGGATGTGCCGCTCGAAGAGCCGCGCAAGGCGCTGGAGATGGGCATGGCGTTCGTCTCCGAGGATCGACGCGGCGTCGGGCTGTTGCTCGATGAGTCGCTCCGGTGGAACATAGCCTTCACGGCGATGCAGATCCAGGGCAAGTACCTGAAGCCCGTCCTGGGCAAGCTGCTGACCATACGCGACGAGGCCGGCATGAAGAAGCTGACCGACGAATACATCAAGATTCTGGATATCAAGTGCACGAGTTCGTCGCAGAAGGCCAAGGAGCTGTCAGGCGGCAACCAGCAGAAGATCTGCCTGGCCAAGGCGTTTGCCGTGCAGCCCGATCTGCTGTTCGTGTCGGAGCCGACGCGTGGTATCGATGTAGGCGCCAAGAAGCTGGTGCTCGATACCCTGCACAAGTACAACCGGGAGTTCGGCATGACCATCGTGATGGTCTCCAGCGAGCTTGAGGAGCTCCGGTCGATATGCGACCGGATTGCCATCGTCGATGAAGGCCGCATAGCGGGCATCCTGCCGCCGACCGCCGATATGGCGGAGTTTGGCCTGTTGATGTCCGGCGAGAAGGCAGATGCAGCGCAGGGGGCCAATCGTGGATAAGATCAAGCAGTTCGTGACCGACTTTGGCTGGCCGCGCATCATCATATTCATCTTCCTCGTGGCGCTCTTCATAGCGGCGCCGTTCGTCGGCGTCAGGATCGATGCGTCGATTTCTGACGTGCTCAACCGGTTCGGGCAGAACATGCTGTTCGTGCTCGCGATGGTTCCGATGATCCAGGCCGGCTGCGGGCTCAACTTCGGCCTGTCCATCGGCATCGTGGCCGGCCTGATCGGCTCGACCATGTCCGTGCAGTTCGGACTGACCGGGTTTCTGGGCTTCTTCGGGGCGGTCGGTCTGGCCATCCCGTTCGCGATCATCTTTGGCTGGTTCTATGGCATGCTGCTGAACAAGGTCAAGGGCGAGGAGATGACCATAGCGATGTACGTCGGATTCGCCGGCGTGATGTTCATGTGCATCATGTGGCTGATACTGCCGTACAACGCGCCGACCATGGTGTGGGGCTATGCCGGCAAGGGCTTGCGTACCACGATAACGATAGAAGGCTTCTATCGCCAGGTGCTCAATGAGTTCATGGCCATCAGGATCGGCGACTCGTTCGTCTTCCCGACGGGCATGCTGCTGTTCGTGGCCTTCTGCGCGTTCCTGGTCTGGCTCTTCATGAGGACCAAGACAGGCACCGCCATGACGGCCGTCGGTTCCAATCCCGACTATGCGCGCGCCTCGGGCATCAGCTCCGACCGGATGCGCACCGTGTCGGTCATCATATCGACCGTGCTGGGAGCCGTCGGCATCGTCGTGTTCCAGCAGAGCTATGGCTTCATCCAGCTGTACACGGCGCCACTCCAGATGCCGTTCGCTGCCGTCGCGGCCATACTGATCGGCGGCGCGTCGGTGAACAAGGCCAGCATGGTCAACGTGCTGATCGGCGCCTTCCTCTTCCAGGGCCTGCTGACGATGACGCCATCCGTGATCAATTCGGCCCTCAAGACCGACATCTCGGAGGTCATCCGCATCATCGTCTCCAACGGCATCATCATCTATGCGCTGACTCGAAAAATGAAGGTGGCAAAATGAGCGGCAACAAGACTCTGGGCCGCTTCTTCAGCGAGAACGCGGTCGTCATCATTTTTGTTCTGATTACACTCGCGGCCATACCGCCATCGGGTCTGTCCGTGCAGTACATCGTCCAGGAGATGATAACCAGGCTTGGCAGGAATACCTTCCTGGTGCTGGCGCTGATCCTGCCCATCTACGCGGGCATGGGCCTGAACTTCGGCATGACCCTGGGCGCGATGTCTGGGCAGATCGGCCTGATACTCGCCATCAACTGGAACATCACCGGCGTCGAGGGCCTGGCCTTCGCCGCGCTGATCGGTACGCCGATATCGGTGATGATGGGCTACATCGCGGGTGCGGTGCTCAACCGGGCCAAGGGCCGTGAGATGGTTACCGGGTACATCCTGGCGTTCTTCATCAACGGCGTGTATCAGTTTGTCGTACTGTACATGATGGGTTCGATATTCCCGATACGCAACCCGGCCATCGTGCTGTCGCGTGGCTATGGCATCAGGAATACCCTGAACCTGCAGAATGTGCGCCAGAGCCTGGATACGCTGCTGATGCTCAAACTCGGGCCCTACATGATACCGGTCGCGACGTTCATCGTGATAGCCGGCCTCTGTGTGTTCGTGGTCTGGTTCAAGAAGACCAAGCTCGGTCAGGACATGCGCGCCGTCGGTCACGACATGGCCGTGGCCCAGGCCGCGGGCATTCCGGTCGATCGCACACGCATCATAGCGATCATCATATCGACCGTGCTGGCCAACTTCGGGCAGATCATATTCCTGCAGAACATGGGCAACATGGCGACCTATAACGCCCACGACCAGACCAGCTTCTTCGCCGTCGCCGCGATACTGGTCGGTGGCGCATCGGTCAAGAAGGCCGCGATTTCCAACGTGTTCATCGGTGTGATCCTCTTGCACGTGCTGTTCGTGGTCACGCCGCGGGCAGGCCAGAACCTCTTTGGCTCGGCGATGATTGGCGAATATTTCCGCCAGTTCATCGGCTACGGCGTCATCGCGCTGACCCTGGTGCTGTATGCCTGGAAAGCCAGACAGAATACGGCCAGGGCGCGTGAGTCGCTGCGCGGCGGCGCCGCCGGAGGTGCAAAATGAAACAGAGCGTCGATACGAAGACGATGATCAGGCGCCTGGCGATCCGGCTGGCACTGGTCGTGGTTTATGCGGGCCTGGTTCTGCTGACCTTCGTGCTTGGCAAGGGCCATAGCCTGATCATCGACAACAAGGATCTGGCCGACGGCTCGCTGACCGCGGCGATGGACGGCAACATGGTTTCCATCGATGGCGGAGAGGCCTCCGAGCTGTATCCAGGCGACAGGATCATGGAGACGGTCAAGGGACAGAGCCACACCGTCGCCATCGAGGACATGTCCGGCGGCAACCGCGTCGAGCGCCGGATAACGCTTCCGCTGGGGCAGGACATGCTGCTGGTTTCCATTCCAAAACTGATAGCGGGTGTCGCGCCGGCGGTCGAGGTATTCGTGCCGGTCAATGTGGCGCCGCCCAGTGAATCGGAAGCCGAATCCAAGAACGAGTTCACCTCTCCCGATGCGGTTCCGCTGGAACCGCAGCCCACGCCCTGATCACATCGTCCAGAGGGAACCGGTCCTGCCGGTTCCCTCGCTTGAAATTGCGGCGTCCCCTCGGCTATCATCGGCAAAACCGAACGCAGTAGCGGGCATCGAGGGAGTTTTCATGGCCAAGTATCCGTTCAGCGACATCGAGCCGAAATGGCAGCAGTATTGGAGCGCTCACAAGACATTCCGCGCGGTCGAGGATGCGTCGTTTCCCAAGGAGAAGCGGCGCTACGTCCTGGACATGTTCCCGTATCCATCCGGAGCGGGCCTGCATGTCGGACATCCGGAAGGCTATACCGCCACCGATATTTACTGCCGCTACCTGCGCATGAACGGCTACAATGTGCTGCACCCGATGGGCTTCGACTCCTTCGGATTGCCGGCGGAGAATTACGCGATCCAGACCGGCACGCATCCGGCCATAACGACGCGGGCCAACATCGCCCGCTTCCGTGAACAGATCAAGAGCCTCGGATTCTCCTATGACTGGGACCGCGAGGTTTCGACCTGCGAGGCCGACTACTACAAGTGGACGCAGTGGATATTCATACAGCTGTACAGGAAGGGGCTGGCCTACGAGTCCGAGGCGCCGATCAACTGGTGCCCGTCATGCAAGACAGGGCTCGCCAACGAGGAAGTCAAGGATGGCGCCTGCGACCGCTGCGGCACCAAGGTCACGCGCAAGCGCATACGACAATGGATTCTGAAGATTACCGCCTATGCCGACCGGCTGCTTGAGGACCTGGATGGCCTTGACTGGCCGGAGCCGGTCAAGGCGATGCAGCGCAACTGGATAGGCCGGTCTGAAGGCGCCAGCGTCACGTTCTCGGTCGATGGCACCGGTGACGCGCTCGAGGTCTTCACCACGAGACCCGACACGCTGTTCGGCGCGACCTACATGGTACTGGCGCCCGAGCATGCGCTGGTATCGAAGATAACGACAGCGGCGCAGCGGGCCGCGGTCGAGGCGTATGTTGATGGCGCCGCCAAGAAGAGCGACCTGGAACGCACCGATCTGGCCAAGGACAAGACCGGCGTCTTTACCGGCGCCTACGCGATCAATCCCGTCAACGGCGCGCGCATACCGATCTGGATATCCGACTACGTGCTGGCATCCTATGGTACCGGAGCGATCATGGCGGTGCCCGCCCACGACGAGCGCGACTGGGACTTTGCCAAGGCCTTTGGCCTGCCCATCATCGAGGTCGTGGCCAGGCCTGGTGCCGCGCCATGCGCCGGCGAGCCGGCGGAGTGCACCGCCGCCGATGGCGTGGCCGTCAACTCCGGCTTCCTGGACGGACTGGGCACCGAGGCGGCCAAGAAGGCGATGATAGCCTGGCTCGAGCAGCAGGGGCTGGGGCAGCTCGCGATCAATTACAAGCTCCGTGACTGGCTGTTCAGCCGCCAGCGCTACTGGGGTGAGCCGATACCGGTGGTCCACTGCCAGAAGTGCGGCGTGGTGCCGGTGCCAGAATCCGAGTTGCCGCTGACGTTGCCCGAGGTCTCCAGCTACGAACCTTCCGGCACCGGTGAGAGCCCGCTGGCGACCATCCAGGACTGGGTCACGACCGTGTGTCCCGTCTGCGGCGGCCCGGCCAGGCGCGAGACGAACACGATGCCGCAGTGGGCCGGCTCATGCTGGTACTATCTGCGCTATCTTGACCCCACCAACACGAAGGCCTTCGTCGGCAAGGACAAGATCGACTACTGGATGCCGGTCGATCTCTACGTGGGCGGCGTGGAGCACGCCGTGCTGCACCTGCTGTACGCCCGGTTCTGGCACAAGGTGCTGTTCGATCTGGGGCTGGTGAATACGACGGAGCCCTTCCAGCGGCTCGTCAACCAGGGCATGATACTGGGCGAAGACAACCAGAAGATGTCCAAGAGTCGCGGCAACGTCATCAATCCGGACGATATCGTCAAGGAATTCGGAGCCGACGCGTTGCGGCTGTACGAGATGTTCATGGGCCCGCTCGAGGTCAGCAAGCCCTGGGCCACCTCCGGTCTGATCGGTGTCAGCCGGTTCCTGGAGCGGCTCCACGCGATGGGCGAGAAGCCGCTGACCGACGAGGATCCGAGCGGAGAGCTGCTCAAGCTGATGCACCGCACGATCAAGAAGGTGGACGGAGACACGGCCTCGCTGAACTTCAACACGGCGATATCGGCGATGATGGTGCTGTCGACCGAGGCGGCCAGGCTCGACGCGCTGCCGCGTAGCCTGTGGTCGACGCTGGTTCGCCTCGTGTCGCCCTATGCCCCCCACCTGGCCGAGGAGTTGTGGTCGAAGATGGGTCATACCGACAGCGTGTCGAAGGCCGCGTGGCCAACATTCGATCCTGCGCTCTGCGAGGATGACGAGGACACGATCATAGTGCAGGTGAACGGCAAGCTGCGCGGCGACTTCAAGGCGCCGAAGGGCGCGGCCCGGGATGTGCTCGAAGGCCTCGCGCGGGTACTGCCCAGGGTCGTCGAACACACGTCGGGCAAGGAGCCGGTCAAGACCATCGTCGTTCCCGGCAAGCTGGTCAACTTCGTGGTGAAATAGCCAGAATCGGCGCCAGGAATCCGCGTATCTCGGCGAAGCTTGCCGCATTCTCGGGAACCAGCGCGCCGAGTATCTGCCAGCAGTGCCAGAGTCCGGCCCATTCGCTGAGGCTCGCGGCGACCCCGGCCGCGCCAGCCCTCCGCGCAAGCGTCCGCGCGTCGTCGAGCAGCAGCTCCTCGCTGCCAACCTGGATGAGCATCGGCGGAAGCCCGGAGAGCTCGGCGTTGACCGGCGACAGGTTCGGGTCGGCGGGGTCGGTTCCGTCGGCATACCACGCGGCCCATTGCGCCAGCGTGTCGAGGCGCAGCAGGGATTCGACGCCGGCGTTGGTCGTGCAGCTTGGATTCTTCAGCTCGAGATCCGCCCACGGTGACATCATCACCATCGCGGCCGGCAAGGGCTCGCCGGCGTCTCTGAGCCTGAGTGCCAGCGCCACCGCCAGCCCGCCCCCGGCGGAGTCACCGGATACGACCAATCTGTCGGCCCGGTAGCCTGCACTCAAGAGGAACCGGTAGGCCGCATGGGCATCGTCGAGCGCAGCGGGAAAGGGATGCTCCGGGGCGAGCCTGTAGTCCGGCACAAGGACGCGGGCATGCGCGGCATGGGCAAGACCCGATGTCAGGAGTCGCTCCAGTCTGGATGAGCCGGACACATAGCCGCCGCCATGCAGGTGCAGGATGGCGGTATCCGGGATGGCCGATGCCGGCACTACCCATTCCGCGGTGACACCGTTGGCATCGGCCTGCGCCACGGTCGTGCCCCTGGGAAGCATGGCGGATGGCATGGCGGGCATACCGCCGCCGGCGCGCAACTGCGCGAGGCTCTGGTTCCTGTCACGGAGCAGAAGCCTCAGCATCGAGCGGTAGCATCGGCTCCGAAGCGACAGCGACACGGGCGGCCTCCGAGGGCTACTGCGGCGGCGATCAGGTCTTGAACTGCTCGATCTCGGTGGAGACCGACTCGACGCTGTGCGAGGCGGCGACCGACAGCTCGTTCGTGTCGTGGGCGGCCCTCCGTATCTCGTCGGCGCCAGCGGCCATCTCGTTCATCCCGTTCTCCAGCTCGCTGGCAAGCTGCAGCAGCCTGCGCATCTCGGTCAGCACGGTCACCGAACCACTCTGCATCTCTTCGGCCGATTGCCGCACGTCGCTCGTGCTTTCATTGATGGTCGACAGCGAATCCAGGATCTGGGACGAGCCGGAACTCTGTTCCTGCATCGCGTACTTGATCTCTTCTTCCAGCCGCGACAGGATCCGTATCTGCTCCAGGATGTCCTCGAAGGTTCTGGCGCTGGTGCCGGAGCTGGCAACCACGGCCTCGATCACGGAGCGTATGCCCTTGATGTTCTGCGCAATGGTCTTGGATTGGCCCGCCGCATTCTCGGCCAGCTTGCGTATCTCGTCGGCCACGACCGCGAAGCCCTGTCCGGCTTCACCGGCGTGGGCGGCCTCGATCGCGGCATTCATCGCGAGCAGGTTGGTCTGGGCCGCTATGCCGGCAATCAGGCTGTTCGCCTCCTGCAGGTTCTCCGACTGGGCATCGATATCGCGCACCTGCCGTGCGACCGTCTCTATGGCGTCGCGTCCGGCTTCCGATTTGCTGAGCAGCTTGTCGTAGTATTCGCCGACCCGCTCTATGTTGGCCGTGACCGATTGTATGCTGGCGACCATCTCCTCTATGGAGCTCGATGATGTGGCGACGCCTTCGGACTGACGCTCTATGAGTCTATAGAGCTGGGCGATATTCTTTGAAATCTGCTCTACCGTGGCGCTCGATTCGGTTACCGAGGCGCTCTGGTTGATGGCCTGCAATTTCAGGCTCTCGATGTTCGCGGTGATCTGCCTGATTGCGCTCGCGGTTTCCTCGGTGTTGGCGGACAGCCGTATCATCGCGTCCTTCAGCGACCGCACCTCGGTCTTGACGCGGTCCAGGAGGCCGCCGAGCATGCTCACAAAGCCATTGAAGTGACCGGCCAGTTCTCCGAGCTCATCCTTGATCTTCGCGTCGAGCGATCTGGTCAGATCGGCATCGCCGGAGGAGATGTCCCGCATGCCGGCCGAAACGCGCCTCAGCCGGCTGATCACATTGGTCAGAATCAGGAACGACATGATGATGACGAACAGCACGAGGACGCCGATGATGCTGCCGACGAGCACGATGTCACGGCCCAGCTGGCCGGTGCGCGCCTCGAACAGAGCCTCTGTCTCGGTGGTGACGATGTCTATGATCTTCTGGATGCCAGTGGCGACCGCGGCGGTCTCTTTATAGAACGCCATGCCATCGTGACCGTAGCCGCCGCTGCCGGACTTGCTCAGGATTTCGATGACGGCAGCCTTCATCGCATACCATTCGCTGCTGATGTCCAGCTCCGACAGTGCCACCTGGCCTTCTCTGCTCAGGCTGGTCGAGCCGTTGCTCAGGTTCACCGATATGCCGGCGTTCGTATCGACCAGTTCCAGGGTCGCCTGGTAATCGATGGCCTGATCGAGCGCGTAGATGGAACTGGCAAGGCACTGGACGCGGCTGGCACTCTCTCTGGCCTTCTCGAAGAGTACCAGGGACTCGAGCTGTCGCGAGGCCTCCGCCGCGTCGGTCCTGGCAAGCGCAACCAGTTGTTCCATCACCGTTTCCGATATCTGTACCATCGTGTTGAACGTGGCCGAGGCGGTAATCGAGCGGTCGTCGATCTGCCTCCTGATCTGGGGCATGGTCTCGAGCATGGCGGCGATGGTCGATTTGCTGTCGGACGGGATGCCCTTGGCCGACAGTGCCTTCGATACGGCGTCGTTCGCGTCGTTGGTGGCGTTGCGCGTCGCGATGATGCCATCGGCGGCGGCCGACCCTGACAGATACAGGTAGGACAGGCCGCGTTCTTCCTGCAGGCTCCTCAGGAGTCCGCCTATCGCCTCCATCGCGTCGAGGTGCTGTCGCGCCACGGCAACTCTGGCTCGGTCTTTGCCCGCCTGCTGCAGCAGCATGGCGCCAAGCGCAAGCGCGAGCACGAGCGGCGTGATGGACAGAATCATCAGCTTGTTTCGCAGTGAAAAGGTCATGCGGGTATCCTTCTTGTATCGGTGCTGTGCGGTGACAATGGGGCGCGGGGACGATCAGCGGAATGCCAGGGGCAGGGCGGAGGCGACGATGGCCAGGACCAGGAACGCGTCACTGCGCCTGAATCTGCGGCGGCCGTCTCTGTTCTCGTCGATACTGGGTGCCGTGTCCTCATCGCGTTCATCATAGACCGAAAGCAGTATTTCGTCGACGTCTTTGAAGAATGTCGCCATCCGTACCGAACCCTTGTGCTCGAGTATGCGGTCGTAGCCGCGCAGCGCGTCGGCGAAGAAGGCCCCGAACCTGCCGGGCAGGCGGAGTGCCGGCCCGAGGCAGGCCTTCGATATGAACATCAGCGCCTCGAAGGTGATGGCCTTCTCCAGACCCTCCATCAGGGCGATCTCGGTTATCGTGATCGGGCCGAATGAGGCCAGCTTCTTGCCCAGCGGCACGAGCAGGTTGGCTCCGACGATGCTCGCTATCACCAGCACGGTCATGAGCGGCGACAGCTTCCTGCCGGAAAGCCAGGCCGCGGCGGCGGCAGCCAGCATGATGGCGACGCGGCCGGCGAGCTGAGGCTGGCAGAGCAGCGCGGCCGACAGCGCCACGCCTGTCAGCGCGAGCCGCGTCGGATCGAACAGCGACTCCCATCGTTCGCGGCGCTGTGGTCTAGTCATGCTGGCCATCCCTGACGCCGGCGAGCCACACCGATCGTGACGCGAACGCCTCCGCGAAGACGCCGAGTATCAGCCCGGACACGAGCCCGAAGGCCATGAAGGCCGGGGCCATCAGCCGGGCGCTGGGACCGAAGACGAAGACGCGGGCGAGCGCGACCTGCACCATGTTCGAGGCGACAGCACCGGCGACACAGAGGCCGATATAGGACAGCGCCCTGGGCCCGGCGATCAGGCGGAGGCCACGCATGACCAGGGCGCTCGCCATCGTGCCTGTCAGCGAGAACAGGGCCACGTACGAGAAGAGCGATCCGGTCAGCACGCTCATGCCAACGACCTTGACCAGCGCCAGCAGCATGTAGGCGCCGAATGGCAAGAGGTCGACGGCCAGCAGTATCGGCAGGTTGGCAAGGCCAAGGCGCATGAATGGTACCGGACGCGGCAGCATGTACTCGATCGTGGACAGGAAGAATGCGAGCGCGGCCAGGAATGCCGCCATGCGGCGGCCTCCATCGGCGTAGTGCGGCAGGCGTCTAGCGGACAACCGCATCGATATCATCGGTTTTTTTCGCTCCTTCGATGCGTATGAACACGCCGTTGGGCAGGCAGGCCGACCATTGTCCGGTCTTGCCGATGGGCGGTGAGGCCACGCACAGCTTGTTGACACAGGGTGAATCGATGATCCTGGCCTGGCCGTGATCGATCGTAACGACCGTTACGCCGAGCTTGCCTGGCACCTCCACGGTTCTGGAGACCGAGAGCGGGTAGACCCATTCTCCCGTGTCCGCGGTGATGACGAGCGTTTCCGAGGCTGCGCCGCCATACACCAGAACCGACAGCACGATCAGGGCCACCAGCGAGGCGGCCACGATCAGCACATCGAGGGCCTTGATGCGTATTCTCGAAAGAAGCCCCGGCGCTGGAGCCGGGGCATCGATGCTCACGAGAGCCTCAACTCAAGGCCTCAGCTGCAACCGCAGCCGCCGTCGCCGCAGCCACCATCGCCGCAGCCGCACTCATCATCGCCGCAGCCACAACCGCAGCCTTCGTCCTCGTCACCGCCGTGTACGTGGCCGTGCTCGAGCTCTTCCACGGTTGCCTCGCGCACGTCCTTGACCGTGACGTCGAAATGCAGTGACTTGCCGGCCAGCGGGTGGTTTGCATCGATCTTGACCTGGTCGCCTTCGACGCCGACGACGGTGACGACCCGGGTGCCGCCATCTTCCTGGGTCTGGAACTGCATGCCGACCTCGATCTTGTCGGGCTCGGCGAAGTCGGTCCTGGCCACGGTGAATATCAGTTCCTGGTCGGCATCGCCATAGGCATCGGCTGGCGCGATGACGCACGTGACCGAATCGCCGGCCTTCTTGCCGTCGAGATGGCGTTCCAGTCCGGGGATGATGTTGCTGTTGCCATGCAGGTAGACGAGCGGCTCGCCCTCGGAGCGGTCAATCACCACTCCGTCGTCGCCCTTGAGCACGTAATCGATCGATACGACACGATCCTTCTGGATAACCATGATTGCCTTCCTTGAAAATGCGGGTTGAAGCAGGCTGCAAAAAACGCCAAGCGTTCCCAACGCCATGCCAGACGGGCGGGATCGAACGGAGCTCAAAAAACGCCATTTCGTCTCGCATAAAGTACCTACTATAATTGAGATTTTCAAGCCCTGCGTGGTATAGTGCGACAGCGGAGGCATCTGTGAGTCTACTACAGGCACTGATTCTCGGGCTCTTTCAGGGTGTGGCCGAATTCCTGCCCATATCGTCGAGCGGACACCTGCTGGTCTTTCAGGGGCTGATGGGCCTGAAGGACGTTCCGGCGCTGTTCGATGTGCTGTTGCACCTGGCTACTCTGGCATCGATCCTGATCGTGTTCCGCAAGCGTGTCGGTGGCATCATCATGTCGACCGTCCGGTGGATCATCCGCACGAGCGACGAGTCCGACGCGGAGAATCTGGCCATCATCCCGCCGGCGGCTCTGGCCACCGTCGTCACGGCCGTGCTGGGCGTGCTGATAAACCGGATTGACCTGAGCGGCAGTCCGAAGATCGTCGCGGGTCTCCTGCTCGTCACCGCGGCGATACTGCTGGCGTCGGCCTTCTTCAAGGGCGAGCGGGGCTACCGGCAGATGCGCTGGACACATGGCCTCCTGATAGGCCTTGCCCAGGGTCTCGGCGTCTTTCCTGGCATCAGCCGCTCGGGCATCACGATCAGCGCGGGCAGCGCGACGGGTCTGAACCGGGAAACAGCGGGCGAGTTCTCCTTCCTGATAGCGATTCCAGCCATTCTGGGTGCGTTCGTCCTCAAGCTGAAGGATGTGGGCCGGCTGTCCGGTGCCATCGAGCCACTGCCGCTCGCGGTGGCCAGTCTGGCCGCCTTCGGGGCGGGCATCGTCGCCCTGCTCGTGCTGATGCCCATCGTGCGGAAGGGCAGACTGGCGTGGTTCGCCGCGTATCTGATACCGGCCGGGCTGATCGGACTTTTCCTTCTGTAACGAATCTCCGATATGATACACAGGGATTGGAGCTGAACGCATTGCCCAGGCACACCAGAACACCGTGGTCCATCATCGTCTCGTGCGCCATACTCGGTGCCGGAGGCTTGGCTCTCTTCGCAGAATTGCTGGCTGGTGCCCTTGGCGGGCAGACCGGCATCGGAGCATTCTTCCTGCGCGGGCTGTCGTGGTCAGCCTTCGTGCTGCCGGCCTACCTGTGGGTTGGCGCGCTGATAGTCGCGATGCCTGGCTTCAGGACCGATCTGCTGGCCGCGATGCTGGCAAGCCTGGCGCCGTTCGCATCGCTGGCGATCACCGCGCGCTTTCTGGATGAACCGGAAGCCTGGTTCCAGGCTTACCCCTGGCTGCGCGGCGTCGGCGCCGGCGGGGTGGCGGCACTCGGATTCGGCCTGACGCTCTGCATGGGCGCCGCGCTGGGGCTGCTGGTCCGGCGGGCTGGCGGAGCCGTGACGGCTCCGGAGCGCGTCCAGGAGCCTCCCGCCGGGCCGGCAGGCGATCGTCCCGACATATCGGATGCGGAACCGTATGACCTCGATCTGAGCCTTCCACAGCTGCCGCCGGTGCCGTTCCTGTCATCGGTACTGCCGCCGGTCGCACCGGCCGCACCGGCCGAAGAGACGCCGCCTGCCGGTGAAGCCGGGCTGGCCGATGAACCTGCGCCCATACCGCTGATGTTCAATCGCGCCCCCGATGCGGAGCCCGTGCTCCACACCGATCCCGCGATGGATGGCGCCTTCTGGGCGGACACCGGCGCCGATACGACCGGCGATGACGAGGCCGAAGAGGCCGAAGAGCTGACCGATATCGATGATGATGACGATGTTGCTGAGGATGATGAGCGTGCCGAGGCGCCGACCCGAGGCGTCGATACTCGATCGGCACTGCTGCCCAGGGTCGAGGTCTTTCAGGACGGGGAGCACGCCGAGGCCATAAGGCCGGCCGTCAGGCACCCGAGTCCCGCGTCGGTCGTCGAGGAGCTGGCGCTGGCGACAGGCCCGGACACGGTGTCACGCCGCAGGCGTCCGGCCAGGCCGGCGCTGCAGTACGCGCTTCCCACGGAAGGCATCCTGACCGATTATCCCGACGGGCAGTACTGGATCATCGATGACAAGACCCGGCACGCGGCCGAGGTCCTTCGCGAGACGCTGAAGGAATTCGGCATAGCCGCCGAGGTCACCGGCATACGCAAGGGGCCGGTGATAACGATGTTCGAGATCCTGCCGGCCCCCGGCGTCCGGCTGTCGAAGATAGCCAACCTGTCGGACAACATCGCGTTGCGGCTCGCCGCCTCCAGCGTGCGCATCGTCGCTCCCATACCGGGCAAGCACGCGGTCGGCATCGAGGTGCCGAACGAGCGGCGCTCGATCGTGTCGTTCAAGGAGATTGTCGAGAGCGAGGTCTTCCGCAACGCGAAGATGGAGGTACCGGTCGTCCTGGGCAAGGACATCACCGGAGACGTGCAGGTCGTCGAACTGACCCAGACGCCGCACCTCCTGATCGCCGGTGCGACCGGCTCGGGCAAGTCGGTATGCGTCAACTCGATCATCCTGTCCATCCTGTACAAGCGCTCGTTCAACGAGGTCAAGCTGATACTGATAGACCCGAAGATTGTCGAGCTGAAGCTGTACAATGGCATACCGCACCTGCTGACCCCGGTGATCACCGAGCCCAAGCGGGCGTTCCAGGCGCTGCAGTACTGCATCTGCGAGATGGAGCGGCGCTACAGCCTGCTCGACGCGATGGGCGTCCGTGACATCAGGTCGTTCAACCGCAAGATTGGCGAGAAGAACATGGCGACCGACCGCCTGCCCTACATCGTCGTCGTGATAGACGAGTTCGCCGACCTGATGGCGACGACGGGCAAGGAACTGGAATCAACCCTGGCGCGGCTCGCCGCGATGTCGCGCGCCGTCGGCATCCATCTGGTGCTGGCCACACAGCGGCCGAGCATCGACGTGATCACGGGCCTGATCAAGGCGAACATCCCCAGCCGCATCGCCTTCATGGTCGCCAGCAAATTCGACTCGCGCATCATCATCGACATGGTCGGCGCCGAGAAACTGCTCGGCCGTGGCGACATGCTGTATTCCAGCGCCACCGACGCGTTCCCGGTGCGCATGCAGGGCGCCTTCGTGTCGGAAGACGAGGTGGAGCGGGTCGTCGCGCATGTGAAGACGCTCGGCGAGCCCGACTATATCGACGACGAGATGTTCGTAGACGACGAGGAAGATGAAGGCCCGTCACTGTTCGATGACGAGGATGATGACCCCCTGTACGAGAAGGCCCTCGAGATCGTGCTGTCGCAGGGCAAGGCCAGTGCGTCGTTCCTGCAGCGCAAGCTGAAGATTGGCTACAACCGCGCCGCGCGTCTCGTCGAGTTGATGGAAGAGAAGGGCATCGTCGGCAAGGCACAGGGCTCCAAGCCGCGCGACCTGGTGCACAACCCCGAGCTTGGCTCCATGCGGCCGCCGAGCCCCCGCGCCCGGTACGTCCCCGACCTTGCGCCCGATGAGCCGGAACCGGATGAGCCGGAAGATGTGGCCGATGCCTGAACCGGACGGGCCTGGACGCAGGGTCATCCTCCTGGTCGAGGACGAAGCGCTGATCGCACTTGACGAGGCCCGTCGGCTTGCGGCATATGACTACGAGGTGATCGTCGCGAACAGCGGTGAACAGGCCATCCAGATGGTCTGCGTCGATTCCGTTCCGGTGGATCTTGTCCTGATGGATATCGAGCTCGGTGATGGCATGGACGGCACCGAAGCGGCGACGATGATTCTTGAGAGCCGCGATATCCCCGTGATCTTCCTGTCATCCCATACCGAGCCGGAAATCGTTCACGGCACCGCGAAGGTGAACAACTACGGCTATGTGGTGAAGAATTCGGGCATTGCCGCGCTGGATGCCTCCATCAGAATGGCGTTCAGGCTCTTCGAGGCACAGCGCGGCATCCGGGATCGAGAGGCCCGGATCGAGGAGGCCTGCGGGCGCCTGCAGGTGGCCAACGACGAGTTGCGGGCGACGCAGGATGTCCTGATCAAGCATGCCGCGGCCTTGAACGAGAGCGAGCAGACGTTCAGGTCGCTGTTCGAGAAGGGGCCGATCGGCACCGCCTACCATCGGATGGTCTACGACCGCGATGGAAAGCCGGCAAACTATGTCGTGCTCGAGGCGAACCCGAGCTACGAGCGTATGACCGGCGTGGCCGAACCGTCAGGCAAGCTCGTGACGGAGGTGTTCCCCGGCATCGAGAACGACCCGTTCGACTGGATATCCACCTATGGCGAGGTGGCTCGGACGGGGAAGGAAATCCGGTTTCAGCAGCACCTCGAGCTGAATGACCGATGGTATGAGATCGTCGCCTTCCAGAACAAGCCTGATCACTTCGTGACGACCTTCTTCGAGATAACCGAACGGAAGCGTATGGAAGAGGCGCTCAGGGCAAGCGAGCAGCGATTCAGGAACACGGTGTGGGCGATGCAGGTTGGCGTCCTGCTGCAGGGGCCCCGCGCCGAGATACTGCTGAGCAACCCCAAAGCCCTGGAACTGCTCGGGCTCAGTGAGGACCAGCTTCTGGGCCGGACATCCTTCGACCCCAGCTGGAACGTCATCCACGAAGACGGTTCACCATTCCCGGGGCAGACGCATCCGGTGCCGATGGCTATCGCCGCGAGACGCCCGATACTCGGCACCATCATGGGCGTCTCGCGGCCCGTGGTCGGTGACCGGGTGTGGCTGGCGGTGGATGCCGTCCCGCAGCTCGATGACGGCGGTGCCGTCCGCCAGGTCGTATGCACGTTCGTCGATGTGACGGAGCGCAAGGCCGCGGAGCGGAAGGTTGCGGACCTGCTTCGCGAGAAGGAGATGCTCCTCAAGGAAGTCCAGCACCGCATCAAGAACAACATGAACACGCTTGGCTCGCTGCTGCGGCTGCAGATCGAGACGATCGACAGTCAGGAAGCCAAGGATGCGCTGCGGGCGGCGGTCAGCCGCATCGCGAGCATGATGGTGCTCTACGACAAGCTGTACAACTCTGACACGATCGGCTCCATTTCCATGAAGGAGTACCTTCCGGACCTCGTCGATGAGATAGCGCGCAATGTGTCCAAGAACGAATCTGTCCGGTGCCTGACGACCATCGATGACATCATGCTGGACGAGAAGCGTCTGTCGGCGCTGGGTATCATCATCAACGAGCTGATGACCAATTCCATCAAGTACGCGTTCAGGAATAGGGCCGACGGACAGATCACGCTGACGGTGCACAGGGTCGGCACCCGCATACGGCTGCAGTATGAGGACAATGGGATCGGCCTGACGGACAGCGCGGCCCAACGGGCGGCCCAGCGGGCGGCCCAGCGGGCGGCCCCTCGGGCGGCGGCCGGGCAGACCCCGGCGGCGGGCGGCTCCGGCGCAGCCGGTTTCGGCCTGCAGCTCGTCACCATGCTGGCAGAGCAGATCAATGGCATGCTCGATATCGATTGGCACGATGGTGCCAGTTTCAGGATCGAATTCGACGAATAGGCAAGGAGGGGCGCAATGCTGACCGAAGGAAGTCCTGCACCGGATTTTACGCTCGAAGACGATCGGGGCGCCAGGGTGACGCTCTCCTCATTCAGGGGCAAGAACGTCGTCGTCTATTTCTATCCCAAGGACGATACCCCCGGCTGCACCAGGGAGGCCTGCGGCTTCCGCGACGTCTATGACCAGATCCTGGCCAGGGGCGCCGTCGTCATGGGCATCAGCCCCGACACGCCGGCCTCCCACGCAAGGTTCAAGGCCAAGCATGATCTGCCGTTCATGCTCCTTGCGGACCCGGGTACCATCGTGCTGAAGCCCTGGGGCGCGTGGGGCGAGAAGTCGATGTATGGCAAGAAGTACGAGGGTGTGCTGCGCTCCACCGTGGTGGTTGGTCCGGACGGCATCGTCAAGAAGATATTTCCCAAGGTCAGCCCCGAGGGCCACGCCGCCGAGATACTGGCGGCACTGTAGGCACGGAACGCCGTGCGTGTGTTCATAGCGCTGCCGCTTTCTGATGCATGCATGCAGACGCTGATCGATGCCTGTGCCTCCCTGCGAAGCGCGCGGACCGACCTGCGCTGGGCGCGACCCGGGCACCTGCATCTGACGCTTGCCTTTCTGGGTGATATCGATGGGAGCCGGCTGGCATCCGTCGGGCTGGCGGTGCGACGCACGGTCGCGGAACGTGCCGGCGCGGACTTCGTGCTGCGCGTCCACGGGCTCATTACCTTCCCGCCGCGGAACCGGGCCGCGGTGCTGGCGGCCGCGATCGACGATGGCGCCGCCGAGGCGACCCTGCTGGCCGATGGCATCGAGCGCGAGCTGCAACGGGCCGGCGCCGAGAGCGGCGTGCCGTTCAGGCCTCGGGAACGGCGGCCCTACACGCCCCACATCACGCTGGCACGCGCCGGCCGGCCCGGCGTTCAGCTAACGGCGGCCGAGAGGGCGACGCCGATAGCATGCTCATGCACGATCGACACGGTGACGGTGTATCGATCGATCCTTGACCACGGCGGTTCGCGCTACGAGGCCCTGGACCGGATCCCGCTGCGGTCCCGCTAGAAGTCCAGCTCGTCGGTGCCGGCCCTCGAAACCGCCAACTCGGAGAAACGAGCCATCTGGCCGGCGATCTTTACGCCCAGTTCGATGATGAATCCGCCGATGACCGCGCCGGTGCCCTCTCCCAGTCTCATGTCCAGGTTGACAACCGGATCCAGTCCCATCGCCTCGAGCACCGGCCCGTGGCCCCTGACCCTGGACCGGTGCCCCGCGAAGAGGTAGTCGACCACCGCAGGATCTATCTTCCAGGCGATGGCGGCGCCGGCCGTTATCGGGAAGCCGTCGAGCACGCAGGCGATGCCCGTGCCCTTGAGGCCCAGGATGACGCCGGCCGCGGTCACGATCTCGGGGCCGCCCAGCGCGATGCCGACGGACTCGGGCGTCTCGAACGGGCCGCGGGCACGGACCGCGTCCAGTATGATGGCGCGCTTGTGTTCCAGCCTCTGGTCATCGATGCCCGTGCCGCGGTCTATGATCAGGTCAGGATTGAAGCCGTAGGCGATGAGAATGGCGGCTGCGCTGGTCGTATTGCCTATGCCCATATCGCCCAGGGCGACCATGTCGTAGCCTTCGTCTACGGCGAAACGGGCCAGCCGCATGCCATGCTCCAGGCAATCCTCGAACTCGGTCTCCGCAAAGGCGGGCTCCCTTGCGAAGTCCCTGGTGCCACGCACCGCCTTCATCGAGAAACAGCCCGGAGCCCCAGCCGCTCCACGTTCGGGCCAGGCTGGCAGGTCGGCGTCGACGCCGGCATCGACCGCGTACACATCGAAGCCGCAGGCCCGCGACAGCACGTTGATACCTGCGCCTCCGGCCATGATGGTCCGGAACATCTGCGCGGTGACCTCCCTGGGGTACAGCGATACGCCCTGGTCGACGACGCCGTGGTCGCCCGCCAGCACGAAGACTGCCTTGCGGCGGACGCGCGGCGGCACGAGTCCCTGGATAAGCGACAGCTTCTCGGCGAAGTCTTCCAGCTTGCCCAGGCTGCCCTTGGGTTTGGTCAGATCGTCGAGCCGCGCCCTGATCGCATGGCGTATCGAATCGGTGTCCATGGTTACGAATCCTTCCGGTGCCTGCGCGAGACGGGCAATACATAGCTGCCATAATCGACGTGTGAACCGTGTATGAAATGTGTGTCGTAGGCGTCCTCCAGCCGGTCCGGCGTCAGCACCTCGTGTGGCTCGCCGAAGATGGAGTCACCGTGACTGCCGACCAGCAGGACCATGTCCGCGAAACGCCGCGCGGCGTTGACGTCATGGGCACTGAGCAGTACCGCCTTTCCCGACCTGGCGAGCGTGACGAGCAGCTCCATCAGCTCGATCTGTCTGCCGGGATCGAGGTGGGCCGCAGGCTCATCGAGAACCAGGATCGGCGTGTCCTGGGCGAGCGCGCGCGCTATCAGCACGCGCCTGGCCTCGCCGCCGGACAGCGACGACAGGGGGCGGTCGACGAAGGCCCGCACATCCATCGCGTCGATCGCCCGGTCGATGGCCACCTCGTCGTCCTGATCGTAGGGAGCGAAGGGTCCCCTGATGGAATAGCGGCCCTGCGCGACAATGTCGCGCGACCGGTACGACCAGGCGGCCTCGGCACTCTGCGGTACCCAGGCCGCCATCCGGGCCCGTTGTCTGGGATCCATCGAGGTTACCGGCGAGGCGCCCAGGTCGATCCGGCCGGACAGCGCGGGCAACAGCCCGATGCATGTCTTCAAGAGGGTCGTCTTGCCGCATCCGTTCGGGCCAAGCACGACCGCGAGCATGCCGGTCCGCATCCGGAATGTCGCGTCCCTGACCACGACCCTGTCGGCGTATCCGGCGCACAGCCTGGCCGCCTCGACCAGCTCCCGGCCCGCCGTATCCACGGCGCTCATCGAGTGCCCTCGAGCCCGCGGCGGGCTATTTTCCAGATGAAGAAGGGCGTTCCTATCAGCGCGGTCATCGCTCCGACGGGCATCTCGACCGGGGCAAAGACGGTGCGCGCCACCGTGTCGGCGACGATGAGCAGCGCGGCACCGGTCAGGGCCGCCGCGGGAATGAGCAGGCGGTGGCGCGGGCCGACGAGGCGCCTGGCAAGGTGTGGCGCTATGAGGCCCACGAAGCCGATCGCGCCGGCCAGGGCGACGGCCGCCGACACCGACAGGGCCGCGAAGCCCCCGACGACGAACCGCGTGCGCACCGGCCGCATGCCAAGGCTCGTTGCCTCTTCGTCACCGACAGACAGCAGGTCGAGCGACCGCGACGATGCCATCGCGGCTATGAAGCCTGTGATCAGGGCAGGCGCGGCCGCGGCGAGTTCGGGCAAACCACGACCGGAGAACCCGCCGAGCAGCCAGAACCATGCCTGGTGCAGGTCCTGATCCTTGAGAGCCAGCATGACGGAGACAAGGGCCGAGAACAGCGAGCCAAGGGCGGTGCCTGCCAGGAGCAGGCTGGACGAATCGGAGCGCAGCCGCGTCGCTCCGGCGACCAGGTAGACGACGAGCGTCGCCGCCAGACCGCCGGCAAAGGCGGCCAGCCCTATCGCCGAGAAACCGAGCGCCCTGATGCCGGAGCCGAACACGATCGCGCAGACCGCTCCGAAGGCCGAGCCTCCCGAGCTGCCGATCACGTAGGGGTCGGCGAGCGGATTGCGGAACAGGCCCTGGAACACGGCGCCGGAGGCCGCAAGCGATGCGCCGACGGCGGCCGCAAGGCAGGTCCGAGCGAGCCTGAGCCTGGCTATCACGGCCGCCGGCTCCGGCGCTGCGTCCGCCGGCGCGCACAGGGCCGCCAGCGCACGCGCGGGGTTCAGCCTGACGGCGCCCAGCGCCAGCGACGCGGCAGACGCCACCAGGAGCACCGCCAGCAACCCCACGTAGGCCATGGCCACGCGGCTCCGTCGATGGTCCATGCTAGTTGAACATCCCGGGATACAGCACCTTGGCCATCTGTTCGAGCGCATCGACCAGCCGTGGTCCTGGCCTCGACATGATATCGCCGTCGAGCAGCACGACATGACCAAGGCGCACGGCCTTGAGGGCGTTCCAGCCTGGCCGCCGCGCCAGACGTTCCGGTGTCAGCGCCGCTCCATGGCTGTCGGCGGCCATGATGTAGTCCGGGTTGCGGGCCAGTACCGCCTCGAAGCTGACGACCGGCCAGTCCGCCTGGGAGTCGTAGAAGCAGTTGCGGCCACCGGCGGCCTCGATGATCTGGCCGGTGAAGGCGTGGGGCCCGACGCTCATTAGCGGTTCGTCCCAGGTTTCCCAGAAGACGATTGGTCGCTTGTCCGCCGGAACCGAGGCGGTCTTTTCGGCGATCGCCGCCATCCTCGCCCGTAGCGAGGCGACAAGAGACGTTGACTTCGAGACGTCGCCGGCGAGCCGGCCCAGGACCTCGATGGCCTGCAATACCGACTCGAAGTCGGTCTGCGGCAGCGCGGCAAACCTGATGCCTGAGCGCTCGAACTCGGCACCCAGCTGGCCATGCGCCGCCAGCTCTCCGACGACCAGGTCCGGCTTCAGCGCGACTATTGCCTCGACGCTGACGGTATTCGGGGAGAACCCGCCTATCTTGGGCACGCCGAGCGCCTCGGCAGGAAAGTTGCAGTAGGTGGTGACGCCGACCACGGCAGGGCCGGCGCCGGCGGCGTACAGGATTTCGGTGATGGCGGGTGATAGCGACACCACGCGCCGGGCCTTGGCCGGCAGCGACACGGTGACTCCACGGGCGTCCTTGAAGGTCAGCGCCGGGCCCGTCTGCGCCGACGCTGTCTGCGCCGACAGCATCGATCCCGACGCGGCCAGGGCAAGCGCGATGGTCAGCGCTATGGATCGTCTCATCGTTTCCTCCTGGTACTTCGACCGTGCGGCTCGAACCGATACCGGCCGGATAGGGAGGAACGTTCCTGATTGGTGTGTGCTCGATGGGCCGCGACGCGAACGCGTCGAAGACAATCGCTTTACGCCTGTACCACGAAGCGTTCCACGAGAAGCGGTGCGCAAGGTATTCTGGCTCGCCAGACGTCTGCGGCCCTGTGGAGAGTCGCGGCGCATGGCATACAGTTACGGGCTAGCTCCGGCATTGCACCGGATTCCCCTTCGTCGTCGCCGTGAAGCATCACTATAGATTTGCGCGCCGCCGGGGTCAAGGGGATCGATGCGGCTACTATGCGCAGAAATTGCGCAGCGCAAGCGATGCGCACCCATTTCTTCCCATTGCCATCGATCGCCGGGCCGAAACCGGACAGGCGTCAATCTAGGCTCCGGTCGTGGGCGTCAATCCTGGCACGCTTCCTGCATTAGAGGGGTGTATGCAAGGAGTGCACGCAGAATGAAGAAATGGAAAGTGCTTTCAGCCGTCGCCGCTCTGGTCGTGGCCGCGGGCGTGGTCGCCCTGTTGAGTTCGGGAAGCAAGGCCCGCCCGGCAGCGACGGCCCAGAGTTATGATTTTGCCACCATAGGCCGCGGTACGATAGAGAGCGTGGTAACGAGTTCGGGCAGCCTGTCGGTGGTGTCGTCGGTCACGGTGCTCGCCCAGATGAGCGGCCGCCTCGAGAGCGTCAAGGTCGACTACAACGACCGTGTGCATGCCGGGCAGGTGCTGGCGACGATCAATACCGACCTGTTGCGGCTCAAGGCAAAGGCCGCGCAGGCATCCGTCGACAAGGCCAAGGCATCGTATGACCTCGAGGCGCTGGCCCTGCAGAACGCGCAGGCCCTGTTCGCGAAGCAGTTGCTGTCCGAATATGACCTGAAGACGGCGCAGGCAGCGCTCGACGTTGGCAAGGCGGAGCTGCTGTCCGCCCAGGTTGCGCTCGAAGAGATAGAGACCGAGATCAACCAGTATGCGATCATCACCTCGCCGATAGATGGCATCGTCCTGGAGCGGAGCATCGATGTGGGGCAGAGCGTCGTCGGCGGGTCCAGCGCGACCTCATCGAGTCTCTTTACGATAGCGGGCAACCTCTCCAGCATGCAGATCGAGGCCCAGGTCGACGAACTGGACATTGGCTCCATCCATGTCGGCCAGTCCGTGCGTTTCACGGTGGAGTCCGACCCCGGCGTCGAGTATGCCGGCACGGTGAAGCAGATTCGCCTCGTGCCTGATACGTCGAACAATGTCGTCTATTACAGCGTCATCATCCTGGCGGCCAATCCATCCGGAACGCTGCTGCCAGGCATGACGGCCGATGTCGAATTCATCAAGCAGAAGAAGGACAATGTCATCATTGTGCCGAGCGCGGCGCTCCGGTTTACCCCGACGACGCTGACCACGGCCGAGGTCCAGCGGGCTACCTTCGCGGCAGGCCTTTCGGGGCTGACCGAGGCGCAGAAGTCGGAGGCGCTGGCCCGCTTCGACGAGGCCCGGAAGGCGGCCGAATCAGGAACAACGAGCGAGGCGAAGAGCACTGGCGGACTCTCGAGCCTGATGGGTGGCTCGATGCCAGGCGCCGGCGGACCACCTGGCCTTGGCGGACCCGGAGCGGGCACCAGGAGTGGCAACGCGGCAGCGGCCAGCACCGGTTCCGCGGCTCCGGCGGCTGCGGCCAGGAAGACGCTCTGGTACATCGATGACGCGGGCAAGCTGGCCGTCAGGCTCGTCAGTGTCGGCGCCAGCGACAGCTCCGGCACCGAGTTGCTCGATGCCGACGACCTCGATGGCAGCAGGGTCATCGTCAAGGTGAAGGTACAGTAATCATGGCAATCATAGAGTTGCGAGGCATCAAACGGTTCTACGTCCTGGGCGACATCACCGTCAAGGCGCTCCGCGGCATAGACCTCGACGTGGAGTCCGGGGAGTTTGTCGCCATCATGGGGCCGTCAGGTTCCGGCAAGTCGACGCTGATGAACACCCTGGGCTGTCTGGACAAGCCGACGGCCGGCAGTTACGTGCTCGATGGGTTGCAGACCTCCATGGCCAGTTCGGATGAGTTCGCCGACATCAGGAATGCGAAGATCGGATTCGTGTTCCAGGGTTTCAACCTGCTATCGAGGACGAGCGCGGTGGAGAACGTCGAGCTGCCATTATTCTACGATCGATCCGGCTCGACCATCGACAGGAGGCAGCGAGCCGAGGCGGCGCTCGTCGGCGTCGGACTCGGCGGTCGGCTCGACCACAAGCCCAACCAGCTTTCCGGCGGTCAGCAGCAGCGGGTCGCGATTGCACGGGCGATGGTTACCGACCCGGCGTTCATTCTGGCGGACGAGCCGACGGGCAACCTGGACACCGAGATGTCACTGGAGATCATGAGCCTGTTCCAGGAGCTGAACGGGCGCGGCAAGACCATCGTGATGGTGACCCACGAACCGGAGGTCGCGTCGTACACGAGGCGCGTGATAACGATGCGCGATGGATCCATAGTCTCCGATGCGCCGGTCGCGGAGCGGCGTGACGCCGCGTTCGACCTGGCCGCCTGGAAGGAACGCCATGCGTTGCTGGCGGCGGGGGTCGCGTCATGACCATAGGCAAACTCGCGAGCGCCTCGGCGCGATCGATATTCCGTAACAAGATGCGCAGCTTCCTGACATCGCTGGGCATCATCATCGGTGTCTGTTCGGTCATCGTGATGGTCGCCATCGGTTCCGGCTCCCAGGCGCAGATCACGAAGCAGATTGAATCGATGGGAACGAACCTCCTCATGGTGATGCCGCCGCGTGGCCCGCGTGAGGCCAACCGGCTGACCATGGCCGATGTGACCAAGCTGCGCCTCGAGGCCAGCTACCTGTCCGCGATATCGGGCGAGGTACGGCTTTCATCCAAGGTGGTCGGGGGCAGCGGCTACTGGTCGACGACGGTCTATGGCGTCGAGCCCGACTACACAGTCATCAAGGGCTGGTCGATGAGTTCAGGCGAGTTCTTCACCGACCGCGACCTTGCCAGGCGTTCCAAGGTCGTCGTGATCGGTTCCACCGTGGCAAGCAAGCTCTTTGGTACCGACGACCCGCTTGGCAAGTCGGTGCGCATCGGCACGACGCCGTTCACCATCGTCGGCGTGCTCCAGGGCAAGGGCTCAGGCAACAATGGCAACGACCAGGACGATGTCGTGATGGTACCGCTGGACACGGCGGTCAACAGGTTGCTTCGTGACGGCAAGATCCAGGGCATCGAGATGAGCGTCGTCCGCGCGGACCTGATGGACGCGGCAGAGGCCGATGTCACCGCCATACTCCGTGCATCGCATCGGCTGTCGGACGGCAGCGACAACGACTTTGATGTGATGAACCAATCAGAGATCATTGCGACGGCATCGCAGACCGCCGAGACCCTGACATCGCTGCTCGCGGCCATAGCCGGTGTCTCGCTGATAGTCGGCGGCATCGGCATCATGAACATCATGCTGGTATCGGTGACCGAGCGGACGCGCGAGATAGGCATACGGATGTCGGTGGGTGCCCGCAAGAAGGACATACTGCTGCAATTCCTCGCCGAATCGGTGATCCTGAGCCTCCTGGGTGGGCTCCTGGGCATATCGCTCGCACTGGCGCTCTCGTGGGCGCTTTCGACCTTCATGAGCATGCCGACGATCATAAGCCCGGTGGTCATAGCCGCCTCGGTCGGTTTCGCCGGAGCCGTCGGCGTCTTCTTTGGCTTCTATCCGGCGCGGAAGGCCGCCAACCTCTACCCGATAGACGCGCTGCGTTACGAATGACAGGAGTTACCATGAAATCTTCCATACGCGTGATGCTGGCGGCCGTGCTGGCGCTTAGCCTTCTTCCCCTTTCGGTCGCGGCACAGGGCGCCCTTGACATAGCGGCCGTCAGAACGCAGGCGCTGGCCGCCTCGGCGAGCCTGCGCAAGGCGGTTCTGGCCTATGATTCGGCGGCGCTTGCCGAGAAGGCCCAGTCATACCAGCTTCTGCCATCGATCTCGACCTCGGCTGGAGGCTCCGTCGACTACCTTGGAACCGGCACGCTGGCCGACAACATCGGCGGCTCGGTCAAGCTGTCCGCCACGCAGACGGTCTATGATGGCGGCAAGCAGGCAGCGCTGGTCAGGAGCGGCGGGGTGGCTGTCAAGGCGGCCGCCGAGGCGGTGCGGAGCGCCAGGGTGGCCGTCATTGGCCAGGCGGATGCGGCCTTCTATGCCGTGCTCAAGGCGGCCGCCAGCGTGGAGGCGGCGCAGGCCGACCTCGATGCCGCGACACTGCGGCTCGGCATGGCCAAGGCCAAGACCGAGGCCGGCGTTCTGGCCGAATCCGATTACCTGCAGGCGGAGGCGGAATCGGCCGCCAACCAGACCGCACTGACCACCGCACAGCGGGCACTGGCCTCGGCGCGCGCACGGCTTGCCTCGCTGCTGGGAGACTCGACGCCATCGGAATTGAGGCCGGTGGATTTCTCGGGCTACGATGACGTCCTGGCCAGGCTGTCCAGGCTCGACGAGGCGGCAACCTCCGCATATTCGGCGGCACTCTTCGGCCTGGCGGCCAGCGTGAATCCCGCGCTGGCGACCTATTCGCTCGCGACCGAGAAGGCTACAATCGCCGTCGATGTCGCGAAGAGCGCATACATGCCGGTTCTGGCCGTCGGGCTGTCGCAGAGCGTCGGCTGGGGCGCCGCCGATGGATTGTACCTCGGCGCCGGGGCCGTCACGGTGTCGGGCACGCTGAGTCTGGACCCGTGGAACGCGGCGAACGGCGTGGCTATCGCGAAGACGGCCGCGGAGAGCGCCGCGCTCGATGCGTCCGACGGAGCCAGAAGCCTGTCGCTCGACATCGACGTCGCGGTGAACGGGCTGGTCTCGGCGGCCCGCTCGATCGGATCGTCAACCAAGGCGCTGGAGTATGCGCAGAGTGGTTACAGCCGAATGCTCGAGAAGTTCAAGCTGTCAGCCGCCGCGGCTTCCGATCTCTCGGCGGCGGAGGCCCTGGTCAGCGCCGACCGCAACGCGCTGATCGCCGCGCAGTATGATTTCCTGTCGTCGGTCTCCGGGTTGCGGGGACTGGTCGGGCTGGAAGGCGAAGACCAGATCATCTCGTCCATACCATGATCGAGTCCGGAGAGGAGCGCGCATGAGGCATGACAGAACGTGGTACGCTTCGATAGGTCTGGCGACGATCGCCTTCCTGGCGCTCTCGGCTCTAGCTCTCATCATAGCCGACGGCATAGCCCAGAAGGACCGGCTCGAAAGCCGCAATGATGTGGAGCGGACCTTCAGCCTGCTGCTGGCTGGGCTGCGCGACCATCGCGATTTTGGCGAGACGATCGAAAGCAGCGCATCGCTGCGGGACAAGGTGCGCGGCGTTGGCGCCTACGCGGCCGACGGGACTCGACTCTATGACTGGGGCGATGTTCCTGCCACCCAGGCAGCCGCAACGCCAGCGGCTGCCTCCAGCGGTTCCGCGGCGTTCGAACCCGAGCACCTCTACGCCGATCTGCCCCACCGTGATGCGGTGGCGCTCATCCTGTCGCCCTTCCGTGCCGGTCCACCGCCGCCACATGATCATGAGCGCGATGCGGAGCCTCGGCCCGCGGAGGAGAACCAGCAGGCCCAGCCCATATCGAGTTATTTCTTTTTCACTACCTTGCGCAACGCGGAGACCATATATCTTGAGGTGAGACAGCCGTCGTACTGGAGAAGCCGCCGAGCGTCCGAGCTGCTGTTGCCTCTCGTCGTGGTGGCCATCGGGGCGCTGGTTTTTTTCGTGCGTCTACTGATCCTGCGGAATGCCGAGTATCGAAAGAGGCTCGAGGAACAACGGAGCCTCGTCGTGCTGGGCACCGCCGCGAGCACACTGGCTCACGAGATCAAGAATCCGCTTCTGTCGATACGGCTGCAGACCAGGATACTTGAGAAGACCTGCCCCGAGGTCGCCATGCGCGAGCTGGGCATCATCAATGAGGAAGTCGAGCGGCTCTCGGCTCTGAGCCATCGGGTAGGGGATTATCTTCGTGATCCCGCCGGCAGGCCTGTCGTCATCGATCCGCGTGACATAGCCGCCGAGGTGGGCCACAGGCTCTGTGGGCGCGACCTGCTCGTGCCGCTCGAGGGAGGGACTCCATCGGTGGTCTTCGATCCCGAGCGATTCAGGTCGGTGCTGGAGAACCTGGTCCGCAACGCGCTTGAAAGCGGAGGCTCCGATGATGCCGTTTCGATCGACATACGGCAGGTCGACGGCGCGGTGCGCGTCGACGTGCTGGACCGCGGCGCCGGCATCGCCGCTGGCGTCGCCCGCGAGGCCTTTGATCCATTCTTTACGACCAAGAGCCGCGGCACCGGCATAGGACTGGCCGTCTGCAAGCGTTTCGTCCAGGCGGCGGGCGGCACGATAGGCCTCGAGCCGCGGGATGGCGGCGGCTGCATGGCGCGCATCACGCTGCCCGGGAGCGGGGGCCAGGCATGAGAATCCTGATAGTCGACGACGAACGGAACATACGCGAGTCGCTGCAGCGCCTCCTGGCGCTGGATGGCATCGACTCGGCGGTTGCCGCCGATGGGCGCGAGGCGCTGGTCCTGATGCAGTCCGAGACGTTCGAGGCGATAGTCACCGACCTCCGCATGCCCGGAATGGGTGGGCAGGAACTGCTCGAGAGGGCCAGGGCCGAGGGCATCCGGTGCCCCATATTCATGATGTCCGCGCTGGGCGAGATTCGCGACGCCGTCAGCGCGCTCAAGTCCGGGGCGACCGATTACCTGATCAAGCCCTTCGAACCGGAGGACTTCGTACACAAGCTGAAGGCCGCCGTCGCAAGTCGCCGCCTTGAAGACAGGGTGGAGCTGGGCGTCAGGACCGAGCCCGCCGCCTCCCGGCTGATAGGCGATGGCGTGGCCATGCGTTCCCTCCGCCGGGACGTCGAGAAGCTGGCGGGCAGCGACGCGACGGTCCTGATAACCGGCGAGAGCGGATCGGGCAAGGAGGTGGTCGCCAGGGAGCTTCACGCGC
>MTLE01000385.1_pt1 | contig 47513 bp, 37 predicted proteins | sample 1982461 | NCBI WGS metagenome assembly MTLE01 (sample SAMN05712605, study PRJNA340218) | biofilm metagenome | isolation source: sample SPL anode biofilm adapted to -200 mV | place: USA | collected 2012-02-03
CACGATGCGCCGGAATATGCATATTTCACAGGCCGATTATCAGCGGAACCAACAGTCGTTTTATTTTATTCTGATTGTCACTGTCATATTGATTGTCGGTGGTGTTGGTTTCACCTTTTTAGTTATTCGAAACATTGATAGCAAAGTTCAGGCTTTAATGACAGCGATGAATAATGCATCAAAAAACCGTGAATTATCGGTTCGGATACCGGTTACCAGTAGAGATGAACTGGGCTCTGTTGCTGATGCGTTTAATCTTATGTTGGATGCATTCCAACAGGCTGTGAATGATATTCGTAATGCCAGCACGACATTATCTGATGTTTCTCAGAATACGTCAGACACAGTAAATCAAAATGCCAAGTTATTGGATATGCAGAAACAACAAGTTTTACAGGTTGTGTCTGCTATCGAGGAGATGAGTGCATCAATTAACGAGGTTGCTCATAACATTAATCTCACTTCTCAGGCTGCCAATGAGACTGACTCTAAAGTGAGTCATATCGCAGAACAAATCGATTTATCAGATAAAACCATTTCCGATGTGGCGCAAAGTCTGACGGCTATGGGGTTGGATGTAAAAGAACTGCATGAGAATAGTAGTCATATTGGTGAAGTGATCAATGTGATTAAAAATATTGCCGAACAGACCAACTTACTTGCATTGAATGCTGCCATTGAGGCCGCGAGAGCGGGAGAGATGGGGCGTGGTTTCGCCGTGGTTGCTGATGAAGTTCGCTCACTGGCTTCCCGCACTCAGCAATCTACCGGTGAAATAGAAAAGATGGTGACGCAATTCCAGCAAAATGCGGCATCTGTTTATGATGCGATGAATGTCAGCCAAAACCGTACAGTTAAAAGCGTAGAATAATCGGGAATGGTGCAGGCGTCATTACAACAGATCTTGTTGGCGATACGCGACATTAAGGATAGGGCGACTCAAATTGCTACTGCAGCTGAGGAACAGGCTGCCGTTTCGAATGAAATAACAAAAAGTGTTTCCAGTATCGGCGACAGTGCTCAGCAATCCGCAGAAGGCAGCCATGAGATGGCAAAAGCGGGTGATCATCAGGCTAAATTAGCCAGAGATTTGAGTGATATTGCGCGGAGTTTCAGAACTTGAAAAAATGGCCGGGAAACCGGCCATTTTTATAGAGATTTACTGTTACTGACAGTAAGTCTTAGTATTCAGCGTTACGTGGTGTACGTGGGAATGGGATCACGTCACGCACGTTGCCCATACCGGTGACATACACAACCAGACGCTCAAAGCCCAGGCCGAAACCAGAATGCGGGACGGTGCCATAACGGCGCAGATCACGATACCACCAGTAATCTTCTTTATTCAGACCCATTTCCGCTAAGCGGGCATCCAGCACGTCTAAACGCTCTTCACGCTGTGAACCACCGATGATTTCGCCGATGCCAGGTGCCAGAACGTCCATTGCGGCAACGGTTTTACCGTCATCGTTAAGGCGCATGTAGAATGCTTTGATATCTTTCGGATAGTTTTTCACAACCACTGGCGCTTTGAAGTGTTCTTCGGCCAGATAACGCTCGTGTTCAGAAGACATATCGATACCCCATTCCACTGGGAATTCAAAGGTACGACCACTGTTTTTCAGAATTTCGATGGCGTCGGTGTAATCAACCTGAGCAAAGTCTGCACTGATAAACTGTTCCAAACGGGTGATGGCTTCTTTATCGACGCGCTCTGCGAAGAATTCCAGATCATCACGACGTTCATCTAACACTGCTTTGAATACATATTTCAGCAGTTTCTCAGCTAATGCGGCGTTGTCATCCAGATTAGCGAATGCGATTTCTGGCTCAACCATCCAGAATTCCGCCAAATGACGGCTGGTGTTAGAGTTTTCTGCACGGAACGTTGGGCCAAAGGTGTACACCTTTGACATGGCACAGGCATAGGTTTCCAGATTCAACTGACCAGATACAGTCAGGAATGCTTCTTTACCGAAGAAATCCTGGTTGTAATCAATGGCGCCTTTATCGGTACGTGGCAGGTTTTCCATATCCAGTGTTGATACACGGAACATTTCACCAGCACCTTCACAGTCAGAAGCCGTGATCAGCGGGGTTGCGATCCACATAAAGCCTTCATCATGAAAGAAGCGGTGGATAGCTTGCGCGATACAGTTACGCACACGGGTAACAGCGCCCATCATGTTGGTGCGCACGCGCAAGTGAGCATGTTCACGCAGGTATTCAACAGAATGGCGTTTTGGTGCCATTGGGTAGGTGTCGGGATCTTCAACAAAACCTAATACGGTGACACTGTCAGCCAGAATTTCAAATTGCTGGCCGGTGCCTGCAGAAGCCTGAATAACACCTGTTACTTCAACAGAGCAGGAGGTGGTCAGACGCAACACATCATTTTCGTAATTAGACAGGGTATTCGGTACTACGGCCTGAACCGGGGCGAAACAAGAGCCATCATGGATAGCCAGAAACGAAATACCAGCTTTAGAATCGCGACGGGTGCGGATCCAGCCTTTTACTGTCAGAGTCGTGCCAACGGCATGTTTACCCTGCAGCACGTCAACTACGGGAACGTGAGTCATCTGAATTACTTCTCCATTTAATACTTATATTTGGCTTAGCCAAGCTGAAAATGCTCTCATCTTACCTTCGTCGGAAAATGTCTCAAGGCTAATGTAGGACTGAGAGAGTATTTTGTGTCAAAGAGGTGCTTTTTAGCTCAGTTAGCTGTGATTTTGCGTTTAATTTATCTGAAATGGCCGTCTATTTGTTGTCGGGTAATTTTGTCGACAAATGTGTCATTAGCTGGTTAAAGCTTTCATTAACCTGATCGATTTCGTCATTATGAACGAGAGGAAGACGAGTTGAGATATCATCGAAATCGACGACATTATCAATAGCCTGACGTAAATTCTGTAGCCGTAACACAATATGTTTGCGCGTGATCGACAACGTCATCAACAATACACCACTGAAAATGGTTGAAAGCATGATGGCGGAAATCAAAATGTGCTGTTCTACCAGATCAAGCTGTTTATCGAGCGAGTATTCCATGCGGATCGCTGCGGCTGGTTTTTTGTCAGAAATAGATTGGGTCGGCAAATAATAGGGGATAATCGTGACTATCTGAGTTTTGCCATTATGGCTTGTCGTCAGTTGCGTCGTTTGCCCTTGTAATGCCTGCTTTTCTTGTTCATCTGAGGGCATGTTATCTGCAGTAACAGCACCAAAAATATCATTACCTTGTGTTTGGATCCATTTCACGCGGAGCACATTTTTTTGCTCTGACAGTGTTTGCTGATAATGAGTTAGTTGTTCTGGCTGCTGGCTGTTGCTGATCAAATCTAAACCATTACTGTAATTCTGCAGTAAAGCAGAGACATATTCAGCCCCTAATTTCTGAACTAATTCTCGTTCGCGATATGCCTGATATAGTGTGGTACTGATCAGTACTAGTGAAAAGATGACCAACAGAATGAAGCAGATTTTCCCAGTAATGGAAATGCGCATTACAGACTCTCGTTGCCAGAAACTTAATTAGTCTAACAGAGCGCACTTTTCTGTTCGATATTTTATTCAGTTGTTGTTTGTCAAAAAGAAAACCGGAAATGTTGGCATTTCCGGTAAAAGCGCATCCTGCGATTAACACACACGGGTTACAACTCAGCGTCACTTTTGAAACAGGACGGTATTGCGCCGCCCTTGAAGCATTTATTTCAGATTAGTCTCGTAGTAGTCCTGAAACTGTGGCATATATTTGATGTTTTCACGGATGGTTTCATCCAGTGCCGCTTCCAGAACTTTACCGGTTTTGACCAGTGGGTTCAGTGTCAGGGCACGTAGCGCACTTTGATAATCACCATTCACTGCAGCATCAATGGTGAAACGCTCGAAAGTTTTCATCGTTTGCAGCATGGCCAGTGTATCAGGTTCAAACGGCGCAACATTCAGCGGCATTGGGCCGGATTTGGTGATAACCGATGTCACTTCGACAGAACAATCATCTGGCAGACCTGCGATGGTGCCGTTGTTGCGGGTATTGACGTGCATTAGCGTGCGTTTGTCATTGAAAATCGCACTCATCAGGTCACAGGCGGCGTCAGAGTAGTATTGACCGCCACGGCCTTCCAGCTCTTTGGGTTTTACATACAGAGATGGGTTGCTGTAGATCTCGAAAAGTTTTTCTTCCAGCGCTTTTACTACTTCGCCACGAGTACCTTCTGTTTCTGCTTCGTGTACTGATTTTTGGTAAGTATCATCAGCACTGAAGTAGTAACGCAGGTAAGGGCAAGGGATCTGATGGCGGTTTGCCAGCAGTTTACGTGGCCATTTCAGGGATGGAATATTTTTCGGGTTAAATGCTTGGTTATCGTCGAGGAACTCTTCCAAAACGAAATCCATCTGATCTTTACCCTGATAGGTCACCTGACGGGCAAAAATGAAGTGGTTCAAACCAGCAACTTGTACAAATACGTCTTTTTCTTCGGCATTCAGCACTTGTGCGATGCCTTTTTGCATCAGCACCGGTACGTTACACAGGCCAACCACTTTTACTTTGGTATGGCGTAATACGGCTTCAGTCACGATGCCTGACGGATTGGTGAAGTTCAGCAACCAGGCATCTGGGCTGTATTTTTCGATGTCACGGCAGATGTCTAACGTTGCAGGAATAGAACGCTGTGCTTTAGCAAAACCACCTAAACCGTTAGTTTCCTGACCCAACATGCCGTGTTTCAGGGATATTCGTTCGTCACGAATACGGGCATCTAAACAGCCAACACGGAATTGTGAGCACACAAAATCAACGTCGGTTAAGGCTTCTTTGCGATCTTGCGTCAGAATAACTTTTACTGGCAGACCGGCATGTTCAAACATACGGCGCGTCAGAGACAGAATGATTTCTGCTTTATGCCAACCTTCATCGATATCAACCAAACGAACTTCAGAAATTGGCAGCTGGCTGCTGCGTGCAATTAAACCGTCAATCAATTCTGGGGTATAGCTGGAACCGGCACCGATAATGGCAATTTTCAGGTCTTTTTTCATGACTAGGTTGTCCTTTGTTGGGTCTATGAAATAAGTGTAACCGGTTTCATTTTGACTAAAAGCGAAATAAATCACATTATGGATTAAATAGGCTAATCCATAAAAAGGGGATAAAAAGTGTTAGTTGAACAAAGCATGTTGGCGTTGTTGCATACCTTTGAAGTCTCAGCGCGCCACTTAAGTTTTACCAAAGCCGCAGAAGAGCTTTATCTAACGCAAGGTGCTATCAGCCAACGGATTCGGCGTTTGGAAGAGTTGCTGAAATTCAAATTGTTCATTCGCCTGACGCGCAAATTAGTTTTAACGCCGGAAGGTGAACAGTTACTGCTGGCGTTGACCACTTCACTGCAACAAATTACGGAAGTAATTGAAGACATTCGCTTTAATGAATTACGCGGCATGTTGTGTATTGGTTTGCCACCGGCGTTTGGTCAGTTATGGCTGATGCCCCGGTTAACCAGCTTTAAAACGGCTTTCCGCTCGTTAGATTTACTGTTTTACGGCCAGCATGGCTTACCCAATTTTGAGACTGAACCCGTCGATATGGCTGTTTATTACGGGAATGCCAGTTTGCCGCATTTACATTCCTGGACGTTACTGGAGGAGTGGCTGGTGCCGGTATGTAGCCCAGAATATGCCGCCAGTCATGGGTTGATAGGGACGGATAAAACCGATCTCCGCAAGTGTTCTTTACTGCATTGTACCGAGTCGCTGGAGCAGTTTGAGGTGGGTTATGAATGGCAGCACTGGAGCCAATCTACCGGTGTGGCGTTACCGCACAGCAACCGCAAATATGTTTTTAATCAGCATGCGATGGCATTAGAGGCGGCTAAACACGGCATGGGTCTGGCAATGGGGCGTTGGTTTCTGGTGATGCCTGCGGTGTTGCGTGGCGAGCTGGTAATGCCGGTGGATTACAAGATCCCGTCTGGTATGGGTTATCAGCTGTATTGTTCGCGGGAGCATGTGCAACGCCCGCGTTATCAGGCGTTTGCACAGTGGCTACAACGTACTATTGATGAATGGCAGGAAATAAAAGAAGCGTCACTGTCTGCGGCGCATCCTTTTATTGAGCCAAGCCATTAGATCAGATCATTGAATCTAACCCGACGCCAATAGCTTGGGTCAGTTGGTTCAACTCAGCAGATGGCATCACAAACGGCGGCATGATGTAGATCAGTCGCCCGAANGGCAGGAAATAAAAGAAGCGTCACTGTCTGCGGCGCATCCTTTTATTGAGCCAAGCCATTAGATCAGATCATTGAATCTAACCCGACGCCAATAGCTTGTGTCAGTTGACTCAGCTTAGCAGATGGCATCACAAACGGCGGCATGATGTAGATCAGTCGCCCGAATGGGCGGATCCAGACTCCCTGTTCGACAAAGATGGCTTGTAACTTTGCCATATTCACCGGCGATTTAGTTTCCACTACGCCAATAGCACCAAGCACCCGGACATCAGCGACCGCCGGATGCTGACGATAGACCGACAACTCTTCGTTGAGTTGTTGTTCGAGCTGTTTGACGCGTTGCTGCCACGGGGAATTCAGTAGCAGATCAAGTGAGGCATTAGCGACAGCACAAGCCAACGGGTTGCCCATAAATGTGGGGCCATGCATCAAGACACCAGCTTTGCCTGTACAGATAGTAGTGGCTACTTTTTCAGTCGTTAATGTCGCTGATAACGTCATATAACCGCCGGTCAGGGCTTTACCGATGCACATAATGTCGGGCGTGATTTCCGCCCATTCACAGGCAAACATTTTGCCGGTGCGGCCGAAACCGGTGGCGATCTCATCAGCAATCAGCAGGATCTGATATTCACCGCAGAGTTCTCTGACCCGGCGCAGATAGTGCGGATGATAGAAACGCATACCACCAGCACCCTGCACGATAGGTTCCAGAATAACGGCTGCGATTTCATGCTGATGTTTTGCTAACTGGCTGGCAAAATCAGCGATATCCTCTTCCTGCCATTCATCTTGTGGTTGGCACTGCGGTGCGTCAGCAAACAGATGTTCCGGCAAAAAGCCTTGATATAACTCATGCATACCACCTTGCGGATCACAGACACTCATCGCACCAAACGTATCGCCATGATACCCCTTGCGGATGGTCAGAAAGCGATTTCTAGGCGTGCCTTTACTGTGCCAATATTGAATTGCCATTTTCAGGGCGACTTCAACGGCGACTGAACCTGAATCGGCCAGAAAAACGCGATCTAAACCTGCCGGCGTGATCTCAACCAATTTACGGCACAGATCTATCGCGGGCTGATGCGTGATGCCACCAAACATCACATGTGCCATATCTTGCAGCTGATTTTGTGCAGCCGCGTTGAGTTCCGGCACGTTATAACCGTGGATACAGGCCCACCATGACGACATGCCATCGATCAGACGCCGCCCATCTTCCAGCTCAAGATAAACGCCTTCCGCCCGTTTGACGGGGTAAACCGGTAACGGCTGGCTTAACGAGGTGTAAGGGTGCCAGATATGCTGACTATCAAACTCTGAATTGTTCATTCTTTATCCTGATGTAAATATCAGATTTCATTTTTAATTGACAGTTTAACGGGCAGACATAGACTATCCAAATAAATTCCGTCATTGAGTACAGAGAACCCATGTCAGCCAGCATCCGTCATAACTGGACAGTTTCCGAAGTAGAAGCTTTGTTTGCTTTACCATTCAACGACCTGCTATTTCAGGCGCAACTGGTACACCGTGAAAACTTCAACCCGAATGAAGTGCAGGTGAGCACCTTACTGTCGATTAAAACGGGTGCTTGCCCGGAAGACTGTAAATATTGCCCGCAGAGCGCGCGCTATAACACTGGCTTGGAAAAAGAAACGTTGCTGGAAGTTGAAAAAGTGTTGCAACGAGCACAGGAAGCGAAAGCGGCGGGTTCTTCTCGTTTCTGTATGGGTGCGGCTTGGCGTAACCCACGTGATCGCGACATGCCTTATATCATCCGTATGATCCAAGAAGTGAAGGGATTAGGGATGGAAACCTGTATGACGCTGGGTATGCTGACTGAAGATCAGGCACAGCAACTGGCGGAGGCGGGCTTAGATTATTACAACCACAATCTGGATACTTCACCGGAATTTTATAACGCCATCATTACTACCCGTACTTATCAGGAACGTCTGGATACGTTGCAACATGTGCGTGATGCGGGTATGAAGATCTGTTCTGGCGGTATCGTCGGTATGGGCGAACAGGTTGAAGACCGCGCCGGTTTGCTGGTGCAGTTGGCTAACTTGCCAGTGCAGCCAGAAAGTGTGCCGATCAACATGCTGGTGAAGGTGAAAGGCACGCCGCTGGAAAATCAGGCTGATCTTGATCCATTCGATTTCATTCGCACCATCGCTGTTGCGCGTATTCTGATGCCGAAATCGCATGTTCGGCTGTCTGCGGGTCGTGAAAAAATGAACGACCAAATGCAGGCGCTGTGTTTTATGGCCGGAGCAAATTCGATTTTCTACGGCTGCAAATTACTGACTACACCAAATGCCGACGCTAACGAAGACATGCAGCTGTTTGCCCGCTTAGGTCTGAAACCAGAAGCGCGCGCACAGAAACCGGACATGGTGGAAGAGCATGCATTGATGGAAGCCATTGCTGATCAGGCTGAAGGCGCATTGTTTTACGATGCCAGCAAACCAAAGGCACCGGCTAATGCCGTTTGATCTGCAAACCGAGCTAAATGAGCGGGCTCAACAGGGCCTGCTTCGTCAGCGGCAGACATTGCAATCGGGGCAAGGGCGTTATATCACGCTGAATGATCGACGCTATCTCAATTTTTCCAGCAATGATTATCTGGGCTTAGCGGCGCAGCCATTTTTAATCAAAGTCTGGCAGGAAGGGTTGGATCGCTGGGGCGTTGGCTCAGGAGCTTCGCCACTGGTGACGGGTTATACCGAAGCGCATGCCAAACTTGAGCAGACGTTGGAGGAGTGGTTGCAGGTTGAGTCAGTACTGCTGTTTTCTACTGGTTTTGGTGCTAATCAGGCTGTAATCAAAGCATTATTGCAAAAAGATCATATCCAGTATCAGGACCGTCTCAATCATGCTTCGCTACAGGAAGCGGGTGCGCAATCGCCAGCAAAAATGCTGCGTTTTCGGCATAACGATATGGCTCATCTGGCATCGCTGTTACAACCGCGTTCTGGTTTGATCATGAGCGAAGGTGTGTTCAGCATGGATGGCGATCAAGCGCCTTGTCAGCAATTAGCTGATCTGGCCAAACAAAGTAACAACTGGTTAATGCTCGACGATGCGCATGGCATCGGTGTGCTGGGTGAACAGGGGCGTGGCACCTTATCGCAGCAGGGTGTTGCTCCCGACAGTGTGCACATCCGCATGGCGACATTTGGTAAAGCATTGGGTGTTGCCGGGGCATTTGTTGGCGGTAGCCGACAGCTCACCGATTATCTGGTTAATTTCGCGCGTGACTATGTCTATAGCACCCACATGCCACCTGCACAGGCGCATGCTATTAGTGCCGCTGTGACATGGGTGAAACAAGCCGATGATGAACGCGTGCACTTGCAGGCGTTGATCCGACAATTTAAAGCAGGTATCGCCGAATTAGGCTTGGTTGCCGGGGAATCATCGACCGCCATTCAACCGCTGATCATTGGTGATACCGATAAAGCCGTAGCAGTGGCGAATAAATTACGGGAACGCGGATTGTGGGTGACGGCTATTCGTCCGCCAACGGTACCGAAAGGCACTGCCCGGTTGCGGATTACTCTAACCGCTGCACATCAGCTATCCGATGTATCCCTGCTGCTTAACGAGTTAAAAGAGTGCGTTAGAGATGCATGAATTGGTCGACAAACGAGCACTGGCACAGCGTTTTGGTAAAGCTGCGCAATCGTATGATGATTATGCTTTGTTACAAAAAGAGGTTGGTCGTCACTTATTGAGTCTCATTCCTGGTGTACAATATACCAACGGTCTCGATCTGGGATGTGGCTCTGGCTTTTTCTTACCTGAGCTACAGGAAGTTTGTCGATGTTTACTGGCATTAGATATTTCGCCAGGGATGTTGCAACAAGCCGCATTACGCGGCAAAGCCCAGGGCTATGTTTGTGGAGATGCCGAAGCATTGCCATTACAGAACGAGTCATTAGACCTTGTGTTTTCTAGCTTGGCTTTACAGTGGTGCCATGATCCAGCGCAAGCTTTCAGAGAAATAAAAAGAGTATTAACGTCACAGGGTTACGCGCTGTTTGCTACGCTTAATTCGGGAAGTTTATTTGAGCTACGGGAAGCATGGATGGCAGTGGATAACCATGAACATATTAACCAGTTCATGGAGGAGCTGGAGCTTCGTTCAGTATTACAGCAAGCGGAAATACAATGTAAAACTTGGCAGGTACGACGCCATGTTATGTATTACGCAGATGTTAATGCCATCTTGCAGAGTTTGAAGCGGATTGGTGCAAGTCAGGTTAATGGTCAGCGCAGTCAGGGATTATTAACCAGACAGAAATTACAGTGCTTGCAGCAGGCATATGAACGATATCGGTTACCCACGGGACTGCTTCCGGTCACCTATAACGTGTGTTACGGAGTTTTACATCGATGAGCAAAACTTTTTTTGTTACCGGCACTGATACCGATGTAGGTAAAACAACGAGTACGCTGGCTTTATTACATGCGGCAGCAGCGCAAGGTTTAAAAGCAGTTGCTTATAAACCTGTTGCAGCAGGTTGTGAAATTATGGAAGACGGCTTGTGTAATCAAGACGTCTTATTACTGCAAAAAAACAGCTCACTGCCGTTAAGTTATGAGCAGGTTGTTGGTTATTCTTTCGAGGCTTTTTCTTCACCACATATTGCCGCGGAAGAGTCGGGCGTTACGATCAAACTGAATGTATTGTCTGAAGGCCTGGCTGCTTTGCAGCAGAAGACTGATGCCGATATTATTTTTGTGGAAGGTGCGGGTGGCTGGCGTGTCCCCATTGGTCATGGCCACTTTTTATCTGACTGGGTGAAATATGAAAATCTGCCAGTGATCATGGTGGTGGGTGCTCGTTTAGGTTGTATTAACCATGCGGTATTAACACATGAAGCGATTCACCATGACATGTTGCCGCTGGTCGGGTGGTGTATGAACCGTATCAACCCGGCCATGGGTCACTATCAGTCCAATCTTGAGACACTAAAGAGTTTGTTGCCTGCGCCATTTCTGGGCGAAATTCCCTACATCAACAAGCCTTATGAGCATAATCTCGGACGATACATCGATATCTCTTCTCTTCTCTAGTTTCATGTATATTACCGAGGTGTTTTTATTAATACCTCGGTTTAATCGAAAAATACTGATTGTATTTCTTACATTTCATTTACTTGAAATTCCTGTTGGCACCCCTATGATCAGGTTGTGTGCGTATGCACATTAACGCACGTTGAAAGGAGCTGAAATGAAACGCATTGTGCTGTTTCTTGCGACAAACCTGGCAGTTATGCTGGTACTGTCAATTGTACTGAGTCTTTTGAGTAGTTTCTTTGGGATCAACACCAGGGGATCATCGGGTCTGTTGCTGATGGCAATGGTGTTTGGTTTCGGTGGCTCAATTATTTCACTGTTGATGTCCAAATGGATGGCCAAACGCGCGTATGGCATTCAGCCGATTGAACAGCCGCGGAATGAAGTTGAATACTGGCTGGTGAACACGGTCAAACGTCAGGCTGAACAAGCAGGGATTGGCATGCCGGAAGTGGGTATTTATGACGCACCGGATATGAATGCATTTGCGACAGGCGCTAACCGTAATCAGGCGCTGGTGGCGGTGAGTTCAGGTCTGCTTTACAACATGAGCCGTGATGAAGCTGAAGCTGTTTTAGCGCATGAAGTAAGCCACGTGGCGAACGGTGATATGGTCACGCTGACATTAATTCAAGGCGTGGTGAACACCTTCGTTATCTATATTTCTCGTGTGTTGGCTGGTCTGGTTTCCAACTTCTTCCGCTCAGATGATGAAGAAAGTTCAGCCACAGGCGGCATTGCATACTTTGCTATCTCAATGGTGTTTGAGTTGGTGTTTGGCATTCTGGCATCGACTATCGTGATGTGGTTCTCTCGTCAGCGTGAGTTCCGTGCTGATGCGGGTTCGGCCAAATTAGTTGGTAAAGAGAAGATGATTGCCGCACTGGAACGATTAGCTCGCGGACAGGAATCGCAACTCGATGGCACCATGATGGCGTTTGGTATTAACGGTAAAACCGCCATGAGTGAATTATTCATGAGCCACCCGCCATTAGAAAAACGTATTCAGGCATTACGTGAAATGCGTTAATCGCCCATAAAATGAAAAAAGGTCGCTACGTTATGAGCGACCTTTTTTATTACCATCGATTATCGGTTTAGCAAAAATCATTAACCTGCTTGTTTTGTGTTTTCGGTCAGATAAGCAACCAAGTCTTCGATACACAACACTGGCATATCGTGTTTATACGCAAATTTTACAATTTCTGGTAAACGAGCCATTGATCCATCTTCGTTTTGCAGTTCGCACAATACACCATACGGTTTTAAACCGGCGAGTTTCATCAAATCGACGGTCGCTTCGGTATGACCGCGACGGGTTAAAACACCACCTGCACGGGCTCGCAGAGGGAAGACATGCCCTGGACGATGTAAATCAGCAGCCACGGCTCCATCGGTGGTAGCTGCTCGAATGGTGGTGATGCGATCTTGCGCGGAAACACCGGTAGTAACGCCGTGCGCAGCTTCAATCGTGACGGTGAAACCTGTTTGATAAGCGCTGGTGTTATGTTCCACCATCATAGGCAGTGCTAGCTGGCGCACACGTTCTTCCGTCAGGCACAAACACACAATGCCGGAACATTCGCGGATCATCAGGGCCATCTGTTGTGGGGTTATTTTTTCAGCGGAAAAGATGAGATCGCCTTCATTTTCACGATCTTCGTCATCGACGACTAATACACCATTACCTTGCTGCAACGCAGTCAAAGCACGTTCTACGCGTTGAAATGGATTGCCAAACGGGGTCAGTAAAGACTGATTCATGGTAATACTCCTGTGTATTGTTACCAGAATCAGGGCATGGAATAACAGAGCCTCTGCTAGGCGCGGAGGCTTGTATTCTCTTTCATCCGGACTATAACCGTCGGCCCCGGAATTACACCGGATCTGCTGTCATTAAAACAATATTTTGTTTTAACCGCTCGCGGGCTTGCAGTCGGGAACCATTCCTGACTGTATACCGCCGGTGGGGACTTTCACCCCGCCCTGAGAATATGCACTGCTAGGTTAGTCCCAAATTTCAGAAAATCCAAGAAATAGAGTTGATATATATACTGTTTTCTGACTCATCCGAAGCGGTGCTGTGGTAGGATTAACGTGTTACAGCGTATTAACAAATCTGCCATTCTGGTACACGGAAATGAGTTGGGATTCGTTGAATTATAAAAAATACCTAAATCACCTGATCGCTGGTTGTCTGTTGGTGTGTGGCATTTCCGCTGCACTGGCTAAACCCGTGATCTATGATATCCGCGGCGTTAAAGGCGAGCCGCTGGATAATGTGCGTTATTATCTGGCGGCATTACCCGCCATTGATAGCCAGAAAGCTGAAGGTCGGGCAAAGAAAATTGAGCTGGCTGTTCGGCAGGCCATGCAGGCAATTGGCTATTATTCCCCCCAGATCAAATTCACCTATCCGTCAGAAAAAAGTAACAGTCTTCAGATACAAATTGAATCGGGTAAGCCGGTGTTAGTGCGCCAACTTCAGGTGGAATTAGACGGAGATGCTCAGAAAGATCCTGATTTCCTGAAAATTTTATCCTCGATGGATTTAAGCATTGGTGATGCGATGCATCATGGTAAGTATGAAAATATCAAACGTCGTTTAAAAACGCTGGCGGCAACACACGGCTATTTTGACGCCAAAATGGAAAAATCAGATGTGCTGGTTTATCCCCGTGATCGAGCTGCGGATATTCATATTGTTTTCAAGACTGGTCATCGCTACCGTTTCGGTGAGATCTCAGTGGATGGCATTGCGCAGACAAAGGTGATCCAGCCGCTATTTCGTTTTAAACAGGGCGATATGTATGATACCCGTAAATTGGCAGAGCTGAGTCAATCACTGTCGCAAACCCGTTATTTTCAGGTGGTGGATGTTCATCCGCAGATAGCAGAAAGCAAAGATTACCTAGTGCCGGTATCTGTGCATTTAGAGAAGAAAAAGCCAAATCAGATGGAAACCGGTATTGGTTTTTCTACCGATGAAGGCCCTCGGGTGCAGTGGAATTGGGAGCGTCCGTGGGTGAACGATTACGGACACCGTTTTTCATCACAGATAAAAGTGGCGCAAACCACGCAGACCGTTGATTTCAGTTATCGCATTCCCAATAAAAATCCGATCGATGATTATTACCAATTACAAACCACCTATGAAAATGTCGATCAGGATGATACGCGTTCTCAGAAAATAGAAACCGGTTTGCATTACTGGACGACCTTACTTGGTCGCTGGCAACGAGATTACTTTTTCAAAACGGCGTATGAAAAATATGAGCAGGGTGAAGATAGCGGCAATAGTCTGTTGTTTTTACCAGGTGCATCAATTACGCGCGTGCGTAGTCAGGGCGGTATAGATCCTTACTGGGGTGATCAACAAACCATCTCGGTAATGTTTTCTGATCCCATTTGGGCATCGGATACCCGTTTTGTGAAAATATGGGGACGCACCAAATGGCTACGAACTTATGCCAGTAAACATCGATTAATCTTCCGTGCCGAGCAAGGCGCTTTGCTATGGGGGAACTTAAGTGAGATCCCAGCGTCGCAGCGTTTTTTTACCGGTGGTGATCAAACGGTGCGTGGTTTTGGTTATGAAAGTATCTCGCCACTCGACTCTTCCGGCAAACTTTCTGGTGCGTTGAATGTTAGTGCCGGTAGTTTGGAATATAACTATCAGGTCGCGCCAAAATGGCGGATAGCGACGTTTGTTGATGCCGGTACGGCGACGAATGACTATACAGATCCATGGAAAATTGGCACTGGTATTGGTGGTCGCTGGCTAACGCCGGTTGGCCAATTACGGTTTGACTTAGCGTTTGGTGTATCAGAACAACAAGTACCATATCGTTTACACTTTGCGTTGGGGCCTGAACTATGAGTCGCAAAAGTCGACGTTGGGTTGCCTCTTCGATGCTGTTGGTGGCGTTTTTGATCGCGTTGCTATTTTTCCTGTTTTTTTCTACTTTCGGCAGTCAGCTAGTCTGGAACCAAATGGTCCGCGTCGTGCCGGGGCTGGAAGGGAAATGGGTTTCTGGTTCTCTGGCTGAAGGCTGGCAACTGCGTGATACGAAATGGCAAAATGACTATGTCAGCGTTTCGTTGAAACAAGTTAATGCGAAATGGAAACTGGCGTCTTTGCTGTCGGGGCAGTTTGAAATTAATTCGCTTGCCGTGGATGGATTGGTCGTAACTCGGCAGGATGTCGCGGAGCCTGCAGTACCAGATAACGCGCTGGTAGTGCTTCCGTCGGTTAATGAATATATCTCTTCTCCAATACCTATTGTTTTAGGTCAGCTGAAATTATCCGATTTTATCTATGATGACCCGGTTGTTCATGTCAAAGTTAAATCATTGGAAACTGAGGCTAGTTGGCAGGCTCACCACATTGCAATCAAGTCTTCTCAATCTGAATTAGTTGACGTCTGGCTAAAGCCAATGCCAAGTGCAGCAGGAAAACCGTCTACTACTGCAGAAAAAGCGAAAACGAACGACACTGGATTGCCAGAAGTTTTCGTACCCTTTGATATCACTCTGGCGCAATTAGATATAAAACAAGGGCGTTATCATCAGCAAGGTTTCGATACTGATCGGATGGATATCAGCCTGCAAGCCCGTTTTGATGGTACGGCGCTGACAGTGCAAAAAGTAGTCGTTAAGCAAGATAAACGCAGTGCTGAATTATCGGGAAAAATGACTTTCATTCAGCATTATTTGTTGGATGCCACATTAAAAGCACAGGTTACCTTACCTGTTGTTTCACCTGATGCTGCCCGCAATATTACGCTGACAGCAAAGGGCGATTTAGCGCAGTTAACGTTTAATGCCGTTCTGGAAGGAAAAGAAAAAGTCCGTTTGCAAGGCGAGCTGAAACCACTAACCAATGGATTGCCTTTTGAACTGACCGGCGATTGGGTGCAATTGCCATTACCTGCGTCGCTGACGGGATTATCGGTGGAAAAGGGCAAACTCGATCTGCGCGGTTCATTACGTAACTATCAGCTCAAACTGGAAAGTAATGGTAAATGGCTCGACTTTCCTTCCACTCATTTGCAGTTAGTCTTAAGCGGCACCACCGAAAAACTGGATCTGCAACGACTGCAATTGGGCGATGGCGTTAATCGATTGATTGTCGCTGGCCAGTTAAGCTGGCAAAAAGGACTGCACTGGCAAGGGCAGTCAGAATTGCAATTACCGGAGGTAAATCGCTGGCTACCGGACACCAAAGCGAGTGTTGCTGGTGGTCTAAAACAGGAATTGCATTGGCAGGATGATCGCTGGCAAGGCAATTTATCGAATATCGATTTGAAAGGTAAATGGAATGGTTTTCCGCTAACGACCCAAGGTTCCATTCAAGGCGATGAACAGGGCAATTGGCAATTCCAACAAATTGCGATTGATAATGGCCCCAATACACTGACGTTAAACGGCAAATTAGATAAACAGTGGGCATTGGTCGGTAAACTGCGGGCGCAAAAACTATCGGCCATTAATCCGCAATGGGATGGTGGTGTCGATGGTGATTTTCGACTAAATGGCCCCGCCAACGCCCCCATACTGGCATTTCGACTGGCAGCTCCTCGTATCGTCATGCCGGGGCAGCTTATCCGTGAATTTGAATTAACGGGCCGTGCCACACTTGATAAAACACTGCCCGGACAATTACAACTGCATGTAAATCGTTGGAATATCGATGGTACTCGTTTGCAAAACGTCACTCTGTCGCTCAACGGCAATGCTCAGCAACATCAACTGAAATTAACTGCTGAAGGCAAGCAACTGAATGGCGCACTGCTGCTTAGTGGGGGCTGGAATAAAAATTTCTGGCAGGGGCAATTGCAGGAAGGCGTACTGGGTGGGTTGTCTGGTGAATGGAAGCTACGTTCCCCTGTGGCTTTGCAGTGGAAAACTAAGACATTCACGTTTAAATCACATTGCTGGAATTCATCTCCGTCACAGCTTTGTTTTGCAGATTCAATGCTGTCTTCATCGCGGGGAAAGATCCCGTTTACGTTGTCAGATCTTAATACCAAGCGTCTTAAGCCTTGGTTGCCGGATGCTTTAAATTGGCAGAGCGCCTTGCAAGCGAATGGCGTTTTGGGCTGGAGCGATAATTCGCCCAATCTGTCAGTCTCTTTACGCAGTCAGCACGGCGAGTTGATTACCGATCAGATCAATACGCCATACCGAGATATGAGTTTGCAGCTTGCAATGACGCAAAAATCAGCCCAAATGACGTTTGTTCTGGATTCTGACATGCTGGGTAATATCAATATCTCGGCTCAGGTTGCTGATCCTCTAAAACGTCGGCAACTCACTGGCACCGTGAATCTGACGAACTTACAGTTGTATGGTGTTGCACCGTTGATTGATGTTTTGCACAGCACCAAAGGCCGTGTCGATATCGAGGGGCGTTTGGCTGGTACATTGGATGCCCCGTTATTCTATGGTCAGGCCCGGCTGAGAGATGGCGAGGTGGACACGGAAACGGAAATGCTAAGCCTGCGCCAGATCAATGGCACATTAGTGATCGACGGTGATCAGGCAGAACTGAATGCTAATCTTCGCGCAGGGAAAGGAACCGCCACACTGACAGGGCATACCCGCTGGCCGGGTGGGGTATTATCGGGTGTGTTGGCGTTACGCGGTAAAGAAGTGGAACTGGCTTTTGCCGGTTATGGCAATGGCAGAGTCGATTCCGATCTGCAGTTACAATTTGATGCCGAACAGGCGAGACTGGATGGTGACATCATCGTGCCATGGGCCCGAATTGATATCAAAAGTCTGCCGGACAATGGGATTGAAATATCGGATGATGTGCATATCGTTCGACCGCTGCAACAACAAAGCCGCCCTGCACCATTTCCATTTTTTATGGATGTTGATCTTCGTATCGGTTCAGATGTTCAGTTTAGTGCAATGGGCCTAAAAACAGCGTTGGGCGGTGGTTTACGTTTTCGTCAGAAACCGGGTCAGAACCTGATGACGCAAGGCGAGATTCGTCTGGTCAACGGGCGTTTTAAGGCTTATGGGCAAAATCTGGTGATCCGTAGCGGTAAGCTGATGTTTAACGGTGATGTAACTGAACCTTACGTCATGGCGGAGGCAATTCGAGATCCGTCGACAATGGAAGACAGCAGTGTCACGGTTGGGGTGAAAATTAACTCGCCGATCAATTCTATCAGTGCGCAGGTTTTCTCTGAGCCGGAATTACCCGACACCGATAAATTGTCTTACCTGTTGCGTGGACGCAGTTCTACAGCAACCACCAATGGTTCGACGGAAGAAGCCATGGCAGCAATGATGATTGGTGCTGGGCTGGGGCAAACGAATGGAATAGTGTCGGATGTGGCATCGACTTTTGGCCTGAAAGACGCGGCTTTTGACACCAGCGGCAGCGGAACAGACACCAAAGTGAATTTATCGGCTTACTTGCTAAAAGATTTACAACTGCAATATGGCGTGGGCGTTTACAGTGCTGTCAGTGAAGTCAAATTGAAATATTTCTTGTTGCCACAGCTGTATTTACAAGCGGTGAGCAGTCTGGATCAGGCGGTTGATCTGTTCTATAAATTTGAGTTTTAAGAGATATCCGAGTGGTTTGAAACGCTCGGACATCCGGTTTCCCATTATATCTGCGGTTATTTGAGCTGTTCCAGTAAACGGATAAATTCCTGCTGTGGTAATGGCTTGTTGCGCAGATAACCTTGGAAAAAATCACAGTTCAGGGTGCGTAACACATCCAGTTGCTTTTCTGTTTCAACTCCTTCCGCCAATACCCGAAAACCTAAAACGCGAGCCAGATTAACCACACAAGAGACTAGAGCTTGATCTTTATAATCTTCTGCTAGCCGGTTGATAAATGAGCGATCTAATTTCACTTCATTGACGGGCAATGTTTTCAGATAGGCCAATGAGGAATAGCCGGTGCCAAAATCATCAATGGATAAACTAACCCCTAACTGGCGCAGCTGCTGCATTTTATCGATGGTGTCTTGCAGGTTTTCCAGCACGACTGACTCGGTAATTTCCAGCATCAGTTTTTCAGCTGGCATATTGGTATTTTTCAGCAGCCATTCCACTTGGGTTACGAAGTCATGGCAATGATATTGGCGGGCACTGACGTTGACGGATAATCCCGGCAAATGCAGCCCGTTATCTTGCCAGTAAACAAATTGTTCACAGGCCTGTTTCAGCACCCACCAGCCGATGTCGTTGATAAGACTGGTTTCTTCGGCGACCGGAATAAAATCACCAGGTGGGATCAGTTTTCCCTGATGTTCCCAACGGATCAACGCTTCTGCGCCAATCAGTTTGCCAGTCGCGGTTTCATACTGCGGCTGATAGTGCAGACGGAACTCACCGGAGGTGAGGGCGCTGCGTAATTTTATATTCAGCTCAAGCCGCTTTCTGATTTCATCGGCCATATCTTCAGTAAAGAAGGCAAACTGGCCACGGTTATGTTGTTTGGCGGTATGCGAGGCTGTTTCCACCTGCTTTAATAATTCTAATGGCTCTGACTCTGAGCCGAACAACGTAATACCTAGCGTACAGGTGACATGTAAGGAGATACCATTAAGTATGTAAGGTGTTTGGAATATACCGAGTAATTGATTCGCTATAAATTCGCAATGAATGCGTGCAGTAACATCGCTTTGCCCAATTGATGCCGCAATTAACAACAGCTGGTCGGACGATATGCGAGTCAGATAATAATTAGGGAATTGCTGCTGCAGGCGTTGAACCATTTTAATCAGCAGTAAATCACCATAAGCATGTCCGAGCGAGTCGTTAATGTTTTTGAAGTTATCAACATCAATTAGTAATAACCCATTGATCTCTTTACTTTTCTTAGCACTTTCTACGGTCTCGGCAAGTTTTTCCAATAACGATCTGCGGTTTGGTAAACCGGTTAAATCATCGGAATAAGCCAGTCGTTCAATTTGTGCTTCGGTACTACGTTGTTCTGCCAGATCTTCAAAGGCACAGACGTAATGGCGAGCCACGCCATACTCCATAATGGCATTGACTCTGAGGTGCACAGGGAAATAAAAGCCACTGCTGCGAACCAGTCGCTCTTCACCTTGCCAGCAATTATCCTGTTCCAGAGCAGTCAGTAATGTATCGAAGAAATCATCGCCGTAATAACGTGGCCGAAGTAGCCGGAAGTGTTTGTTTAACACCTGTGCTTCGCTGTAACCGGTAATACTGCAAAATGCCGCATTGACCCGCTCGATAATCCCACGATGGTTGATGATCAACATTGCCAGCCGGTTATCAAAGGCAGCTTCTGCTGTTTTCAACTGACTCGTTAATGATTGATGGTGTAACTCTGCTTGTATCCGCACTTGTACCAGCGCGAGCACCTGCATGATGTTTGTCCAGTGTTCCGGCAGGTCACGGAAAAACAGCAGAATGATCCCTGACAGATTGTTTTTGTCATCTTTAAGTGCCAGCGCAAAACACCATTGTTCATCTTGCATCAGCTGGTGGGGTAGCGATTCCTGATCCCATATCATATGCCCGGACTGCAATAATTGCTGACGCAGGCTATGGCCGAACTCCAGCACGGGCGGCAGATGGCCGTCGTTGGTTGGGCAAGGCTGGATGTAGCCGGGTAAATCAGCGCATTGCACCGCGAGCAGGCAACGTGTTGCTCCGGTTTTTTGTTGCAACAGTCCCTGAACTTCCGCAAAGAAATCCGCACCATGCAATGCCGCTATTTCTGTATTAAATTGATGTAGCCAGTCAGAAGTTTGTTGGGTAATTGCCTTGGGGGCTGGTGAGGTTTGCGGCGCTGGTAACTCATTGATCATGAGCAACGTTGCTGCAGTTTGCGCTAGCTGGAATAACTCGGGTGCAAAGCTGTCTTGCAACTGTCGATATTCCAGTGTCAGTACACCACAAAGTTGCCGTTCTACCCGAATCGCAGTATCTAAACGTGCCAAAATACCGCTTTCTTTGTAATAGGTCTGGCCTAAAAGCAAAGGTTGATGATGCACATCGGAAAAGCCTAACTGCTGACGAATATCCAGTGCTCGCTGATAGCGACGATCAACGGGTTGGCTTCGTGGCACTGATTCATTACCACTGATGTAAATCGGGGAAAGTGTTTGTTGTTGTAATTGCCAGACAATCAGACGGGCGCAGCCGGAATAATATTGAATGGTTTCCAGTAACTGGCGGTTACGTTCAGGGCCGGATAATCCCTGCACTGATTTTTCCAGTTCAAGAACGGCTAACCCTTGTGTCGAGGCGACTTTGCGCATCGGTTTGGCAAAAATAAGCCAATGTGAAGATTCAGTTGGCGTAACATTAAGTTGCCAGCAAACGTTATCCAGATCGATGTTGGTGGTTTGTGGCTGATTTTTACTGAATATGGCATTAAGTCGCTGAGCATGAAGCGGTGGCAATTGATCGGGCCAGTACATTTCTGGCTTAGGGAATAACGAAACAGGATGATTAGCATGAGGGTTAGCCAGTTTTAACTGGCGAGTTGCCGAATTCCACAGCAAGAAACAACCATCGGTATCTGTATCGTCGTCTACAATTGGAGCGCTTAAAAAATTCATATAAAACAATGTTCTGCGTAGATGAACTAAAGAATAGCTTAAAATGCTAAAAGCACAACCCGAGAAAAACATACTTGTTATCTAAATTAGATAAAGCTAAATTAAAGCCGCAGATTTTTAAGGGAAGCAAATATGACAAAAATAATCATTGTCGGTGGCGTAGCGGGCGGTGCATCCGCCGCAGCACGAGCGCGTCGCTTGTCAGAAGACGCTGAAATTATAATGCTGGAGCGCGGCGAATTCATCTCTTTTGCTAATTGCGGCCTGCCTTACCACGTCAGCGGTGATATCACGCAACGAGAAGCTTTATTACTGCAAACACCGCAAAGTTTTAAATCGCGCTTTAATGTTGATGTTCGTGTTTTCTCTGAAGTTGTCGCTATCGATCGTCAGCAAAAAGTGCTCACCATAAAAAACGTGTTATCGGGCGAAGAATATAAAGAATCCTACAATAAATTATTATTGAGCCCTGGTGCCGCGCCAATTCGCCCGCCAATTCCGGGTATCAATAGCGCTAACACATTCAGTTTACGCAATATCCCGGATATGGATCGTATTCTTGCCTCTATTTCTCAGAATAAACCACAACACGCTACGGTGGTAGGTGGTGGTTTCATCGGTCTGGAAATGGTGGAAGCACTGCATCAGATCGGTATTGCGGTGACGTTGCTAGAGTTGTCTGAACAAGTGATGGCTCCGGTTGATCTTGAAATGGCTAATTTTGTTCATCAGGTGTTGGTGCAAAAACAAACTGATCTGCGTTTAAACACTGGATTAACAGCAATAACAGAGCTTCCTGAACATCTGGAGCTGACGTTAAGCAATGGTGAGAAATTAACTACCGGGCTAGTGATTCTGGCGATCGGTGTGAAACCAGAAACCATGCTGGCATCTGCCGCTGGGCTTGAGCTAGGTGCTCGTGGTGGTATCAAAGTCGATGAAGGCATGCGTACCAGTGACCCCGATATTTATGCGGTCGGTGATGCAGTAGAAACGCTGGATTTTGTGACCGCACAACCGGCGTTGATCCCGCTGGCTGGCCCTGCTAATCGTCAGGGGCGTATTGCTGCCGATAACATGCTCGGGCGTGAAGAAAAATATCAGCGTACACAAGGCACTGCGATTTGTAAGATCTTTGACTTTGCTATTGCCAGTACCGGCCACAGTGAAAAGAGTTTGCGCCGTCAGGGACGAGTTCATGAAAAAGTGTACGTTCATCCGGGTAATCACGCTGGTTACTATCCGGGAGCATTTCCGGTCAGCTTCAAACTCATTTTTGATCCGGTTACTGGGCAAATTCTGGGTGGGCAAGCGTTTGGGAAAGAGGGCGTTGATAAACGTATCGACGTCTTAGCTGTTGCCATGCGTGCTGGCTTGAAAGTTCAAGATCTGGAACACTTGGAGCTGACTTATGCGCCGCCATTTGGTTCGGCTCGTGATGTGATCAATCAGGCTGGGATGGTCGCGGTGAACGTGATTAAAGGCGATGAACGTGTTTGCCACACTGCGGATATTTTGAACATCTCACCCGAACAGTTGTTGTTAGATGTGCGTAATCCAGACGAGTTGACCAATATGGGTGCGATTCCGGGAGCGGTAAATATTCCGGTAGATCAACTGCGCCAGCGGTTAGCAGAATTACCGAAAGACAAAGAAATTCTGATCACCTGTCAGGTTGGTTTACGTGGCCATGTAGCTTATCGTTTATTGGCGAGTCATGGTTTTAATGCGCGTAATCTTTCTGGTGGTTTCAAAACTTTCCAGATCACCACCGCAAAATTTTAACGGTTATTAGTGGTTATTGATATGGAAAAAGCACTCGGCCATGGTCGAGTGCTTTGCTTATGACAGGGAGGTTATTACTAAAAATTAAATCAGTTCTTTGATGATGGTTTTCAGCAGTGCCATGCCTTCATCAATAATTTCCATTTCGGTCGTCAATGGTGGAAGGAAGCGGATCACGTTAGCACGCGTGCCGCATGACAGCAGGATCAAACCTTTTTCAGCCGCTTTGGCACAGATCGCTTTGGTCAGATCAGAATCAGGCTTTTTCATATCGCCGTCTTTGACCAATTCCAGCGCGATCATCGCACCCAGATTACGGATGTCGCCTACGATGGCCGGGTGTTCGGCTTTGATATCACGCAGATGGTTGACCATGCGCTCACCAATCGCCAGTGCACGATCACACAGTTTTTCTTCTTCGATGGCATCAAATACCGCCAAGCCAGCCGCGCAACCTAATGGTGAGCCCGCATAGGTGCCGCCCAAGCCGCCTGGTTGTGGTGCATCCATGATTTCGGCTTTACCTACTACGGCAGAAATTGGATAACCACCACCCAGACCTTTCGCCATGGTCACTAAGTCAGCTTCAATGCCGGCGTAATCATGTGCAAACATGCGACCAGTACGGGCAAAACCAGTCTGGATTTCGTCACAGATCAGCATGATGCCTTTTTGATCGCACAGTTCACGTAATTTTTGCAGGAACGAAGCGGGGGCTGGGTAGAAACCGCCTTCGCCTTGCACACATTCAATAATGATGGCGGCTACACGGTTCGGGTCGATATCGCATTTGAACAGCTGATTCAGCGCTTCAAAGCTATCGTCTTCTGATACGCCCAACAGTTCATTTGGGTAAGCAACATGATAAATTTCAGCCGGGAATGGACCAAAACCCGCTTTGTATGGCTGCACTTTACCGGTTAAACCGACGGTCAGCAGGGTACGGCCGTGAAAACCACCGTTGAAGGCAATCACACCAGAACGGCCAGTGTAAGAACGGGCGATTTTCACCGCATTTTCAACGGCTTCGGCGCCAGTTGTGACAAACATAGCTTTTTTCGGTGTGCTGCCAGGCACTGCATTGACTAATTTTTCTGCCAGTTTCACAGCAGATTCATAAGGGGTGATGGTCATGCAAGTGTGGCTGAAGTTATCCAGTTGCGCTTTCACTGCAGCAACCACTTTCGGATGGCTATGGCCGGTATTCACCACGGCGATACCACTACCAAAATCAATGTAACGTTTACCTTCTACATCCCACAGTTCAGCATTTTTGGCTTTCGCGACATAGATGCCGTAGGCATTGCCTTCACCACGAGCAAAAACAGCTTGTTTACGTTGTTGCAGTTCAGCGTTATTCATTGGTAACTCCTTAAAATATGCAGCCACATTCCTTTGAGAACTATTTCAAGCCGCCCATACAGAGGTATTTAATTTCGGTAAATTCTTCCAAGCCGTATTTAGAACCTTCACGACCCAGACCGGACTCTTTTACGCCACCAAACGGTGCCACTTCACTAGAAATTCCACCTTCGTTGATACCGACCATGCCATATTCCAAGGCTTCAGATACGCGCCAGATGCGGCTGATATCTCGGCTATAAAAATACGCAGCCAGCCCGAATGGAGTATCGTTTGCCATGGCGATAGCTTCATCTTCCGTTGAAAAACGGAACAGCGGAGCCACTGGACCAAAAATTTCAGAGTGGAAAATTTTCATATCACTGGTGACTTCTTTCAGCACGGTTGGCTGATAGAAATTGTCACCAGCTGGATGCACAGAACCGCCTGTTAATAATTTAGCACCACGGGTAATCGCATCAGAAACTAAGTGTTGTACTTTGTGCATAGCTGCTTGGTTGATCAGCGGACCAATAGTGGTGCCAACGTCTGTGCCTAAACCCACTTTTAGTTTTTTCACCGCAGCAACCAGCTTATCTGCAAAAGCATCGTAAATACTATCTTGCACCAGAATACGGTTTGCACAGATGCAAGTTTGGCCTGCATTACGGTATTTCGATACCATCAAACCGGCGATAGCTGCATCGATATCAGCATCATCAAATACGATAAATGGTGCATTGCCACCCAGCTCTAAACCAAGCTTTTTCACGGTTGCGGCGCATTGGCTCATCAATTGCTTACCAACAGGCGTAGATCCGGTAAAAGTGAGCTTGCGAACCCGGCTGTCGCCGCAGAAAACTTGGCCAATTTCAGCCGCTTTGCGACTAATGACTATCTGAAAGACATCTTCTGGAATACCGGCCTGGTGCGCCAGTGTGATCAACGCCAGTGCAGAGAGTGGCGTTTCATCTGAAGGTTTCACTACGATAGTGCAACCTGCACCAAGAGCGGGCGCCACTTTGCGCGTGATCATGGCATTCGGGAAATTCCACGGTGTAATGGCTGCAACAACCCCAATGCTTTGTTTGATGGTCAGAATACGACGGTCACCACTGGCTGCAGGAATGATATCGCCATAAACGCGCTTGGTCTCTTCGGCAAACCATTCGATATACGAAGCACCATAAGCGATTTCACCTTTGGCTTCGGCTAATGGTTTACCTTGTTCTAAGGTCATCAGCAGGGCTAAAGCATCTTGATTTTCAAGAATCAAGTCAAACCAACGGCGTAATAATGTAGCGCGTTGTTTTGCGGGTAATGCTTGCCAAGCAGGTAAGGCTGCGCTGGCACGATCAATTGCCGCTAACGCATCGCCTGCGGTTTGATTGGGCAGCGTGGCAATCACAGCTCCTGTGGCTGGGTTGGTCACAGAGAAAGTGGTGCCAACTTTTGGCGTCATCCACTGCGAAGCTTGCCATTGGCAAAATGGAGCTAGCAACGGATCAATAGATGGGTAGCACATACGGGATCTCCGGTGACAATGGATGCCCTGAGTTATCGGGCTGATGTGTTCATACTAGCGCGTTATACCGTTGCATAAATGACTAACAATCAACTCTTACATTGAGGAAGTTAAAACAATGGTGCAGGTTTCACTGATTGAGTTAGGACAGGTGGGTGATTATGAGATCCGTCTGTTGAAAGTGTTCAAAACCGTAGTGGAATGTGGTGGATTTTCTGCTGCAGAAACCGTGTTGAATATCAGCCGCTCAACGATCAGTGTGCACATGGCCAACCTTGAGCATCGTTTGAAGTTAAAGCTGTGCAGCCGTGGTCGTTCTGGCTTTTCTCTCACCGAGGAGGGGGCGATTATTTATGAGTCAGTGCGTCGTCTATTTTCCCAATTGGAAGATTTCCGCTCGACCGTGAATGCACTGCATGTACAGCTTTCGGGGGAATTAAAACTGGTGGCCAGTGATACGATCAGTTTGGATGATCGTTGCCAGTTTCCGCAGGTGTTAGGTGAATTTTGCCGACAAGCGCCTGATGTGTTTCTTCAGTTTGAAACGGCACCAATGAATGACATCGAGCGCATGATTTTGAACGGGGAAGTGGATGTCGGCTTTATTCCTTACCACCGCAAATTAGATGGTTTGATTTACCAACCATTATATGAAGAAACCTGCTATTTGTACTGCAGTGATCGCCATCTGTTGTTTAACGAGCTGGATGATGAGCTGATCCGTCAAGGCTTAAAGAATTGCCGTTCCGTGCAGGCTGGCATTCAGAGTAACCCTGATGTGGCCATGCAAATGGCGGGGTTGGCCAAAGCCGCGACGGCATATTATTATGAGACGCGCGCTACCATGATCTTATCAGGGGCGTATGTTGGTTATCTGCCTGAGCATTATGCTGCTCGATGGATTGAGGAAGGTAGGTTGCGCATGCTGTTGCCGGCGGAGCGTTGTTACAAACTCGGTATCGCAGCGATCACCCATCAATTTGGTCGCTTGAACAAACCACGTGATTTCTTTATGCGTTTACTGCAAAGCCATATCACTTTTAATTAAGGGATAAAAAAAGCGCCGTGAACGGCGCAATAGGTGGAACTTACTTGCAGAAAGAAATTATTTGAGAAATTAATGCGCCGTTGTGCGCATTTTTTCTGAACGACCACGTAACCATTCCAACGTCAGCAACATAGCCACTGAAATCAAGATCAATACTGTTGCGGCGGCTGCAATCGCCGGGCTAATGTTTTCGCGAATACCGCTGAACATCACGCGTGGCAAGGTTGCCTGATCAGGGCCTGCCAGATAAAGCGTAACCACCACTTCATCAAAACTGGTTGCGAAAGCGAACAGTGCGCCAGAAATCATGCCAGGGCCAATCAATGGCAAGGTGATTTTAAAGAACGTTAATACGGGATCAGCACCTAAGCTGGCAGCCGCACGACTTAAATTCTTGTTATAGCCTTGCAGTGTTGCCGTCACAGTAATGATCACAAATGGAATGCCTAACACCGCATGCACCATGATCAGTGAGAAGTAGCTGTTCGCCAGCCCGAGCGGGGCGAAAAACAGATAAGACGACACACCGACAATCACAACTGGCACAACCATTGGCGAAATCAGAATACTGGTTAGCAGCGCTTTACCGCGAAATTCAGCTCGCGTCAGACCAATCGAAGCCAGCGTACCAAAAATCATCGCCACTAATGTTGCTGCTGGTGACACGATCATGCTATTAGCCAGCCCGCGCATCCACTCTGGCGAGGTGAAAAAAGTCTCATACCAGCGCAGCGACCAGCCTTGTAATGGATAAACCAGAAACGCCCCACCATTAAACGACAGCGGGATCATTACCAGCACCGGCAACATCAGGAATAACAGCACCAGACCGCAAAGACTACGGTGAGACCAGTGCCAAATCCGTTCAAAATTAGAAGCATAAGGTTGTAGCATCATGTCATCCTTCTCAATTAGCCCAGACGTAAACGGTTTGCACCGACCAGCCAGCTGTAAATCACATATAAGATCAGTGTTGCCAGCAGTAATAAGCCACCTAACGCCGTTGCCATACCCCAGTTGATCGTGGTGTTGGTGTAGAAGGCGACGAAATAACTCACCATCTGATCACTTGGGCCGCCCAGCAGTGCTGGCGTAATGTAATAACCAATAGAGAGGATGAATACCAACAAGCAACCAGCACCGATCCCGGCATAAGTCTGTGGGAAGTAGACCAGCCAGAAACTCACCATCGGTGGGCAGCCTAATGAGATAGCCGCACGTTGATAGGTTTTTGGAATGTTTTTCATCACGCTGTACAAAGGCAGGATCATAAATGGCAGCATGATGTGCACCATGGCGACATAGACCCCAAAGCGGTTGAATACTAACTGCAGAGGTGAATCAATCAAGCCGAAATGCTCAAGGAATGTATTCACCAGCCCGTTGTTTTGCAAGATCACAATCCATGCTGCCACACGCACCAGTACGGATGTCCAAAATGGTAGTAACACACAGATCATCAGCAGATTTGCAGTACGGTCTGGCAAGGTTGCCAGCATGTAAGCCAAGGGATAAGCCAGCATCAAACAGGCTGCAGTAATGATCAAACTCATCCAAAAAGTGCGAACAAACACGTCCTGATAAATTGCCTGGCCTTGCGATACTTTGGTGATTTCACCAGCCTGATTTTTTTGCAAATCCAGTGAGGAAAGCAGGTAATTAGCTGTATAAGGTGAGCTGTTACTATAAATCGATTGCCAGTAAGTGGTATCGCCCCAACGTGCATCCAGATCAATCAGAGCTTGTTTGTAAGACGCTGGTGCCGGATCTAGCGGTAGACTATCAGCCGTATTATTCAGCAAACTGCGATAACCGGAAATTTCGGTATTCAGGCGCTTGCCCAGATTACCCAGCACATCATTATCATTGGCTTTTTCAATATCCAACGCCAGCGCTTTATAGACATCTTCTGGTGGTAATGCTTTACCGTCCCAGTTCGCCATAGCAGTCACAGTAGCAGGTAATAAAGCGGAAACTTCCGGGTTATCAACGCTTTTTTTCAGCATGATGACCAGTGGCACTAAAAAGACGACCACCAGAAAAATAATTAACGGCAGAATGAGCCCGAATGATTTCAGTCGGTTGATTCGTTCCGCACGATGAAGTTTTGCCTTCAGGGATTCGGTATCCACAGGCTGGGGGAGGGTGTCCGTAATGGTCGTTGACATCATAAATTCATTCCTGACAGACGGCTCACAGGCCTGGATCATTCCGTTGAGATTGACAGGGTGTTCGCTTCGGGCTCAAACGTAAGCCCGAAGCGAAAGGCGTTACTTAGCAGCCCAAGCGTTGAAGCGACGTTCCAGCTCTTCACCGTGATCCAGCCAGAAAGTTGGGTCAACAGCGACCGCAACATCCAAGTTAGCTGGGGAAGATGGCAGAATTTCAGCTAATGCAGGCTCGATCTTACTTGCGGCACCTTTATTGGTTGGGCCGTAAGGGATCTGCTTGGCATACTCGATCTGGCTTTCTGGCTTAACGGTAGAAGCAATAAACTTCATCGCCAGATCTTTATTTGGTGTACCTTTCGGAACAACCCAATATTCCACTTCATACAGGCCACCGTTCCAGGTGATGTTCAGGTTTTTGTTGCCTTCTTTCTGGGCATTGGCGATACGGCCGTTGAACGCAGAAGTCATTACTACATCGCCAGAAATCAGATATTGCGGAGCTTGTGCGCCAGCTTCCCACCATTGAATATTCGGTTTCAGCTCATCCAGTTTTTTGAAGGCACGGTCAACACCCGCAGGTGTTGCTAACACGGCATACACATCTTTCTGTGCTACGCCATCGGCCAGCAGCGCAGCTTCCAATGCATATTTAGCGGTTTTACGCAGGCCACGTTTACCAGGGAAGGTTTTAACATCCCAGAAATCAGCCCAAGAGGTTGGTGCTGCTTTCAGTTTGTTTGAGTCATAGGCGATGACAGTAGAGTAAACAAACATGCCGACGCCACATTTGCTGGCGGCACCCGGAATGAAGTCACCTTTAGCGCCGATCACTTTGTAATCCAGTTTTTCAAAGAAGCCTTCGTCACAGCCGCGAGCGACTTCAGAAGATTCAACTTCGACTACGTCCCATGAAACACTTTTGGTTTCTACCATCGCTTTCAGTTTGGCCATTTCACCGTTATATTCACCAGCAATGACTTTAGTGCCTGTCGCTTTAGTAAACGGCTCATAATAGGCTTTGATCTGAGCTTCCTTGTTGGCACCACCAAAAGAAATAACAGACAGTTCGTCAGCTTGTGCTGCTACACAAGCACTCGCTGCCAACACCGCTAACAGAGTACGAGTTGCATTCATCGATATCATCCTTGTTTCAGTTATTAGGGGTGGAACGTTTATTAGATAGAAACGTTATTAATCCAGCATGTCGAGGGCGCGGACATGATCCTTTTGCCACCCGATCGCCAGTTTGTCACCCAGTTTGATGCTTGGATCGAACTGGCTCACTGGCATCTTCACAATAAAGTTAGAGCTGCCACAGGTATCAATACACAGACGGATGTGATCGCCTAAGTAGATAAATTCTTTAACTTGTCCGTGCACTACGTTATCGCAGTGCTGGCTGGCGGTGCCCAGTAAGATCCGCTCTGGTCGGATCGACAGTAAAGTCTGTTCGCCACTGTGTGACACATTGACCGCGAGCGATTTGATTAACGAACCATCTTGCATCCGCACTAGGCAATAATTGCTGTCGATGCTTTCAACGACACCCTGTAATCGGTTGTTTTCACCGATAAATTGCGCCACAAACGCATTTTTCGGTTCTTCATACAAAGCCTTAGGGCTGTCGATTTGCTGGATTTCACCTTTATGGAACACCGCAACACGATCTGACATGGTCAGCGCTTCAGATTGGTCATGCGTTACATAAACAATGGTCAAGCCAAACTTGTCATGCAAGTGTTTAATTTCCATCTGCATATGTTCACGTAGCTGTTTATCCAGCGCACCGAGTGGTTCGTCCATCAATACCAGTTTAGGTTCAAACACCAAAGCACGTGCCAGCGCAACACGTTGCTGTTGACCACCTGATAGCTGCGCCGGGTAGCGGTGGCCAAAGCTATCCATCTTGATCATGGCCAGTGCTTCCTGCACTTTTTCCTGAATATCGGCTTTTGCCATGCGACGAACAAACAGAGGAAACGCCACGTTTTCAGCCACGGTCATGTGTGGAAACAGCGCATAATTTTGGAACACCATACCAATGTCACGTTTATGTGGTGGCTGGTTATTCAGCAATTTGCCGCCCAGTGTGATTTCACCGCTGGTGGCGGTTTCAAAGCCAGCCAGCATCATCAGGCTCGTGGTTTTCCCTGAACCACTTGGGCCTAACAGAGTCAGAAATTCGCCCCGACGGATATTTAAATTGAGGTCTTTTACTATGAGTGTTTCGCCGTCATAGCTTTTTTGTACGTTGCGAAACTGAACAAATGGCGTTTGTTGTTTCATAAGGTTCTCTTCACGTCGTCAGGTTAACGATGCTTCAGCAAGATACGTGCTGAATATTTAAAAGAACGCTAACTTTTCGGCCGAGACACTAAGTGCCTATCAGTTCCGTTGATGTAGCCAGCAGTCTGGAGACCACTATAGGTGCGGGGTATAGGTGTAAAAAGCGTAATGTTTAAATGTTTACATTGAAAAATATAGAACAAAAAGGGGACTAAATGGTGCTTGTAAAATCAATGCGTATATGGGAAAAAGGAAGGTTTTCGAATGTAAAAAAAGGGGCTAATTTGACGCTATTTTGCAGCAGTAGCGCCTATTATACGTCTTTCTGCTCTGAAAGGTAGCCCCAGAATGGGATTCATGTAGCAATTTGGTGCTATAGCTGTTTGGTGCATATTTCCCTGATTAAATTGGTGCAATTGTGATTGAGCATCGTTTAGCACTGATCTGCGCTATGCTTTAAAACGTAAATACAAAAATAATGCGGAATCAGCGTGTTAATCAGCGCCAGCGCCATATTTTGCTGGCTTACATAAAGGATAAGACATGACCCAGTTTGATATGCAACAGATCCAAGTTGGCATCAGCAGCTGCTTGTTAGGCCAACAAGTGCGCTTTGATGGCGGGCACAAACGATCTGAATTTGTAGAGAAAGAATTAACCCGCTATTTTTCTTTTACACCCGTTTGCCCCGAAATGGCGATTGGTCTTGGCTCGCCGCGTAAAGCGATCCGGCTGGTTAAACGAGACGATGTTATTCACGTTGAAGCTTCAGATGGCAGTTTTGATGTTACTGACAAACTAACTGCGTTTTCTCATCAAAAAACGGCAGAGTTTGATTATCTGGCGGGTTATATCCTGTGTGCCAAATCGCCCAGTTGTGGCATGGAGCGCGTCAGGATTTATTCATCCCAAGGATCAGCGAAAGAAGGTACTGGCGTTTATGCCCGTATACTGATGGAGCAAAATCCACTGTTGCCGGTAGAAGAAGATGGCCGTTTGTGTGATCCGGTGCTGCGTGAGAATTTTGTCACTCGAGTGTTTGCTTATCATGATTGGTTAACGCTACAACACAGCGGTATTACGCGTGGGAAGTTGATCGCTTTTCATTCCCGCTATAAATACCTGCTGTTTGCTCACCAGCCTTCGGCCTATAAGTCACTTGGTAAGCTATTGGGTGATGCCATCGATCTACCATTAGAGACGCTGGCTGCCCGCTATATTTCAGGCTTGATGCAAGGCTTGCAACAACGCGTGAGCCGGAAAAATCATTCCAACGTCTTACAGCATTTACAGGGTTATTTCAAAAAGCATCTCAGCCCATCACAAAAAGCAGAATTACAAACCACAATCGATAAATACCGCCGTGGCTTGTTACCACTGATGTCGCCGATGACGCTGCTCCAGCATTATCTGCGGGAATACCCGAATCCTTATTTAGCATCGCAGGTTTACTTTAATCCTCATCCTGAGGATCTGGCTCTGCGTTATGGTTTATAAGGAGGGAACCATGTCATCTTTAGTCTGGTTTCGGGATGATTTGCGTCTGCACGATCATCCGGCGTTGTATGCCGCGAGTTTGCGTAATGAGTTATTACAGGCCATCTATTTTGTGACGCCGCGACAGTGGGAAAAACACGATCTGGCGCCGATTAAAGTAGATTTGATGGAACGTCAACTCAATCAATTAGGCACTGAGTTGGCGGAGATCGGTATTCCATTAACTGTATTCACAGTCGATGATTATCAGCAATTACCTCAGGTATTACTGAATTTCTGCCAACAGCAGAGCATTACACAGCTATTTGTAAATCGAGATATTGGTGAGTATGAACTACAACGTGATCTTGCTGTGCAACAGCAGTGCGATGCTACCAATATTCATGTGCAGTGGTTTGATGCCCGTTGTGTATTTGCACCCGGCACCGTGTTAACCGGTAACAAAGAGATGTTTAAAGTCTTCACGCCGTTTAGCAATGCCTGGTTAAAACGCTTAATGGCTGAAGGTTATCAGGTCTGGCCAAAACCAGTGAGTCGGGGTGAGGCCCTCACCTGGTCTCCCGTGCAATTTGATTATCCTAAAACCGATAGTCATGTCTGGCCGGTGGGCGAAGAGTCGGTGCTTGCCCGGTTACGCAATTTTTGTGCTGAAAAAGTGGATGCCTATGGCGAACAGCGAGATTTTCCGGCCATTGCAGGCACGAGCCAGTTATCACCTTATTTAGCGCTTGGAATTATTACGGTTCGCCAGTGTTTAGCGGCGATGGAAAGCGCACTGGGTCAATTGCCCTTTGATCGTGGGGTTGCCGGTTTTGTGTGGTTGAATGAATTAATTTGGCGGGAGTTTTATCAGCATCTGCTGGTGGCATTTCCTCATCTGTCAAAACATAAGGCATTTAAACCTGATACTGAACATGTGCGCTGGCTTTGGGATGAAACACGGTTTAATGCGTGGTGTGAAGGTAAAACGGGTTATCCAATCGTCGATGCCGCTATGCGCTGTTTGAATCAAACGGGGTGGATGCATAACCGCTTACGCATGATCGTGGCGTCCTTCCTGACCAAAGATCTGCACATCGATTGGCGTCATGGTGAACGTTATTTTATGCAGCAATTGATTGATGGCGAATTAGCCGCCAATAACGGCGGTTGGCAGTGGGCGGCAAGTACCGGTGCCGATGCAGCGCCTTATTTCCGTATATTTAACCCGACCACACAAGGGCAGCGATTTGATGAAAAAGGCATTTTTATCAAACAATGGTTACCTGAGCTGGCAAAAGTACCTGAGAAATATATTCATACTCCGCACTCTTGGTTAGCTATTTCTCAAACAAACTATTTATATCCGGCGCCGATTGTAGAGCATGCAGAGTCTCGTTCGATAGCATTATCCTTATTCAAGGTGGTGTAGAAGATGGCTAGCGATCCGGTTGATACATTTATATATGTTTATAATCACTTAAATAAAAACACTCTGTCATTACTTGATTCGCTTTATGCCAATGAGTTGCATTTTCATGACCCCATTCGTGAGATTTATGGGCTTGCTGCTTATCGAGCTTATCTAGCGCATCTATATGACAAAGTTACGGAATGTCGGTTTGATATTGTGCAGATTGATCGTGGCGATCACTGGGCATGGATCAGTTGGAATATGTTCTGTGTTCATCCTACGCTCAATAAAGGAAGACCGATTCAATTAGAGGGCTGCAGTCGGTTAACCTTCAGGGAAAAGGTGTTGGAGCAACATGATTATTATGATCTTGGTGCGATGGTTTATGAAAACTTACCGTTAATTGGCTCGTTGATCAAACAATTAAAAAAACGGGCAGGAGCATAATGCGCGTGCTAATAACCGGAGCTAGTTCTGGGATCGGATTACAACTAGCAAAAGACTATCTTACTGATGGTGTTGAGGTCATCGCTTGTGGACGTGATGCTGATAAATTGTGTCAGGTACTGCCTATGACTCGTTTGTTGACGTATGGCGTATTTGATATTACCGACCCTACAGAGGTAGCTAATGCATTAAAGGTGTTAGAGCCACCGGACTTGATCATACTGAACGCAGGAATTTGTGAATACGTGGACGATCCACTCCAGCTTGATCCGGCTCTTTTTCAGCGCACTATGGCAACCAATTTTCTGGGGCCTGTTAATGTCTTATCCGCTTTACTTCCTCGATTAGCAAGAGGATCCCAGATAGCTTTCATTGGTTCAGCAGTAACACATTTACCGCTTCCTCGTTCTGAGGCATATGGCTCATCAAAAGCAGCGCTTGATTACCTGGTTGCCACGCTGGCTATTCATCTGCAGGCAAAAGGAATTTTATTGACGCTGGTGCGGCCTGGCTTTGTAAAAACCCCACTGACTGATAAAAACAATTTTCCGATGCCGTGGTTGTGTACTCCTGAACAAGCTTCTCATTTGATCCGAATAGGCATTGAACATCGTAAACAGATCATTCAATTTCCGTTTCAACTGCATTGCTGGATGCGATTATTCCGCATTCTCCCTGCGAACTGGTGGCGGTGGTTGGCTCAAAAAATACTGGTTCGATCTGTGGAGAGTAAATAATGAAAATAGCGATTATAGGCAGCGGAATTTCCGGTCTCACATGCGGTCATCTATTACATAAACAACACGATATAACACTGTTTGAAGCAAATGATTATATTGGCGGTCATACCCACACTGTTGATGTATCAGTGGCAAACAATACTTATGCTATAGATACCGGATTCATTGTTTTTAACGATCGAACTTACCCGCTATTTCTTCGGTTATTATCCCGAATTGGTATTACACCGCAGCCCACAGATATGAGTTTTTCAGTGCATCATTCGATCACTGGGCTCGAATATAATGGTCATGATCTTGATACTTTATTTGCTCAACGCAGTAATTTGTTTAGTCCACAATTTTACCGATTCATCGCTGAAATCATGCGTTTTAATAAACAAACAAAAGCTGATTTAGCACAAAACAATATTTCTGATCGGCTGACCTTGGGTGAATATCTCGAACAACATCAATTTTCAGAGTTTTTCTGCCAGCACTATGTATTACCTATGGGCGCGGCGATTTGGTCTGCATCAATCAATGACATACGTGCTTTTCCTTTATCCTTTTTTTTAACGTTTTTTAATAACCATGGTTTGTTGTCAGTCACTCATCGTCCACAGTGGTATGTAATTCCTGGCGGATCTCGGAGCTACATTGCGCCACTGACATATGGGTGGCGAGAAAAAATACATCTTTCAACACCAGTTCAGGCGGTACATAGAACCAGTAATAAGGTTCAAATACTTACCAAGTATGGTGAACAATGTTTTGATGAAGTTATTTTTGCTTGCCATAGTGATCAAGCATTAGTGCTGTTAACTGATGCAACAGAAGAAGAAAAAAAGATCTTAAGCGATATAAGTTACCGTACAAATGACGTGACTTTGCATACAGATGTGCAATTACTGCCTAAACGTAAGAAAGCTTGGGCCAGTTGGAACTATTTGCTTGATAACAATCACGAACAACCGGCACTAGTTACCTATGATATGAACCGTTTACAGCATGTTGAGTCTCAAACTCGATTTTGTATAACGTTAAATCGGTCAGAAACAATTCACGGCGATAAAATAATCCAGCAGTTTAATTACGCTCATCCCCAATTTACCCTGTCGGCAATTAATGCCCAAAAACAACGCCATCTGATTTGTGGCAAACAGCATACTCATTTTTGCGGTGCCTATTGGTATAACGGATTTCATGAAGATGGTGTGCGTAGTGCCAATGATGTATGCAGCCGTTTTGGGGAGATGCTATGAGTGAGTTAAACAGTGCTTTTTATGAAGGTACAGTAAGACATCGGCGTTTCAGTCCAAAAACGCATTGTTTTAGTTATACCCTATATATGCTGGCATTAGATCTCGACGAGTTAACAACGGTTGCAGCTAGAATCCCTTGGTTTGGTTTAGAGCGGTTCGCACTCATTAGTTGGTATCGCAAAGATTATCTTCGCCAACAACCGTCTACTTTAACCATAAAAGAAGCGGTTTGGCAGCAGGCGCTAGAGCTGGGGGCTGATCCGGCAGTCTGTTTTGCTCAAGGTAAAGTCATACAGCTAGGTAACTTGCGCTGTGCAGGCTTTTATTTTAGTCCTGTAAATTTTTATTACTGTTTTGATAAAACAGAAACGCCAAGTTATTTGCTGGCAGAGGTAACGAATACTCCTTGGTTGGAGCAACATTATTATTTGATTGATATCAAACGTCCTCAAGCGATCAATAAAAACTTTCCTGTCTCTCCGTTTATGGATCTCGATATGTCTTATCACTGGCGTATTTCTGTATTAGGACGTCGGGCTCTGATTCATATTGAAAACTGGTTAGATCATAAAATCTTTGATGCAACCTTATGCATGCAGCGCCAACCATTAACACCTGAAATTAGATTTCAGCTATTACGACATTGGCCGGTTATGACGCTAAAAGTCATCATAGGTATTTATTGGCAAGCGCTTACTTTATTGATGAAGCGAGTTCCTTTTTACGGGCATGTAACACGCAGAGGAAGTTAATATGGAGCTGGATCGTATTGAACAAGATGCAAGTCATGGTCAGTTAATAGATCGGATTGCTAGACAAACGATTTTTCGTTTACTTGCTAAATTGCAAAAAGCTTATCTGGTTATAGAAGATGGTGGTCAATGTTACTGTTTTGGTCATGAGCAAAGCAAATTACACGGCTGGATAACAGTTGTATCTCCTGATTTTTACCGTTATCTATTATTTAATGGCAGCAATGGCGCAGCTAGTGCTTACCTAAAAGATAAATGGCAAACACCTGATCTTACCAACGTGATTCAAATTTTTGCGGCTAATTTAGCGTTGCTCGATGCGTTGGAAAAGAAATTTGGTTGGTTCTTGGTTCCGTTTCAGCGATTTATGATTTGGCAACGACGTAACAGCTTAAGCGGTTCACGCAAAAATATTATGGCGCATTACGATCTCAGTAATGAACTTTATGAAAAATTTCTTGACCCTAGGATGCAATATTCCAGTGCGATCTATGCATCGCCAGAGAGTACGCTAGATGAAGCGCAAGAGAATAAACTGAAATTGATTTGTGAACGTCTTGCATTAACCTCTAATGATCATCTGTTGGAGATTGGAACTGGTTGGGGTGGGTTGGCTATCTATGCAGCGAAAAACACTGGTTGCAGGGTTACCACTACCACGATTTCTGACGCCCAGCATGATTATGCTCTTGCGCAAATAAAAGCCATGGGATTGGAACATCGAATTACATTATTAAAACAAGATTATCGTCGCCTCGAGGGTCAATTTGATAAAATTGTATCTATTGAGATGATTGAAGCGGTAGGTCATCATTATCTGCCTAGCTATTTCCAGCAGTTATCCCGTTTATTAAAACCTAAAGGCCGCTTATTACTACAAGCCATTACTATTGATGATAGACGCTATGACAATTATCGTAATAGTGTAGATTTTATTCAGCAATATATTTTCCCCGGCGGTTGTTTGCCATCTATCTTTGAATTAACTCGTCATATCAAAGAACAAACGCATCTACAGATTGTTCGAATACATGATTTTGGTCTGGATTATGCTCGAACATTAGAAGATTGGCGTTCAAAATTCGAGCACAAATGGTCAGATATAGCAGCATTAGGATTTGACGACTATTTTTATCGCCTCTGGTTATTTTATTTTTGTTATTGCGAAGCTGGTTTTAGAGAAAAGACTATCAGCGTAATACATTTTGAAGCTGAGCAACCCGATATAGTTGATCTGGCATAAGCTATAATTCGTATTCCTTCGTAACCAAACTACGGAGGGCATAGAATGCGTTTTTTACGACAAATAAGCTACGGGCTAGGGTCGCTGTTGATAGCGTCAGGAACTCTGCTCAGTGGCTGCAGCCAATCACTTGATGAATACACCAATCAACAACCAGCCTTGGATGTCGCCGCCTTTTTTAAGGGGTCATTAGTCGCGCATGGTCTTGTCAAAAACTACCGTGGTTTAGTTACAGAGCGATTTACCGTAATTATGGAGGGAACATGGGATCAACAAGGAAAAGGACAATTAGCTGAGGATTTTTTCTACGCAGATGGGCGCAAAGAACATCGAACATGGCATTTATGGCGTCAAGGTGATCATTACATAGGTACTGCTGCAGATATTGATGGAGAAGCTATCGGTTATCAGCAAGGGTTCGCACTGAACTGGCGCTATAATATGAATTTAAAATTAAAGGATGGTCAGACAGTGAACGTAGCCTTTAACGATTGGATGTATCAACTTGATGAAAACAGGATCATTAATCAGGCTGAGATTAGAAAATTTGGTATTAAAGTTGGAGAAGTTGTGTTGTATATAGAAAAACAAAACAACTAGAAGTGGCTCCCTCGACTGGACTTGAACCAGTGACATACGGATTAACAGTCCGCCGTTCTACCGACTGAACTACGAGGGAATTGTGGCTCCTCCTGCTGGACTTGAACCAGCGACATACGGATTAACAGTCCGCCGTTCTACCGACTGAACTAAGGAGGAATTACTGTCTGATGTTGGCTCCCTCGACTGGACTTGAACCAGTGACATACGGATTAACAGTCCGCCGTTCTACCGACTGAACTACGAGGGAATCGTCACATCAGGACGGGGCGCATGTTACTGATTGGTATGGTGGCTGTCAACCAAGGAAACACTAAAAAGTGCCTACAACGGTTTGATTGCTGAATTGATGAGCAGTTTCATTCAGGGTTTTTTTATCAACAGCAGGCTGACACCAGTAGTGACAAGGGCTGGCGTGGTTTACCCACAGAATCTGTGGATAACCCTGTGCGTTATTTAATTATATCTCTGTCTAAGCCATGTGGCTCAAGGGGTACAAAAAACCAGCGCAAAAATATTGCAAAATTAAAACATATAAAAATCAAATGGTTAAATTTTATGATGTTGGTAGTTAAGATTTAAACATGAATAAAAAATGAACAAAAAGATAGCATGATAAAATGTGCATTATTTTGGAGCAGATGAGGGGTAAACCGTGGATAAGTGGGTACTTGCAGTATAAACGTATTAAGAAATTTGGCTCCCTCGACTGGACTTGAACCAGTGACATACGGATTAACAGTCCGCCGTTCTACCGACTGAACTACGAGGGAATGGGCCGATGATCCTACGCATATGAGCAGGGGCGGTCAAGACAAAAATACACGCAAGATCACACAATGCTGAAAAATTCATCGCAATGATGAATATATATACAATGTGTGGCTTTATTCCCTTTGTTGGGTCGGAATTGTGTCGCAGCAAGACGGGAACATATTATGATGTTGTTAAGATTTCTGGTGTGGTAATCAATATGAGTAAAGCCTTTAAGCTGGCAAGTCAGTTTCAACCAGCAGGAGATCAACCCAACGCTATTGCTAAATTATTGGAAGGCATTGACGCTGGTTTGGCCCATCAAACCCTGTTAGGGGTGACTGGTTCAGGTAAAACGTTCACGATGGCGAATGTGATCGCCAAGCTAAACCGTCCAACCATGATTTTGGCGCCGAATAAGACGCTGGCTGCACAGTTGTATGGTGAGATGCGTGAGTTTTTCCCTGAAAATGCAGTTGAGTATTTTGTCTCTTATTATGATTACTATCAGCCAGAAGCCTATGTACCCACTACCGATACCTTTATTGAAAAAGATTCATCGATCAACGATCACATTGAACAAATGCGTTTGTCCGCCACCAAGGCATTGCTAGAACGTCGTGATGTCGTGATCGTGGCCTCGGTTTCTGCGATCTATGGTTTGGGTGATCCGCAGGCTTATCTCAGTATGATGTTGCATTTGCGGCAAGGCGATATCATCAACCAGCGCGATATTTTACGCCGTCTGGCTGAGTTGCAATACACCCGCAACGATGTGGTGTTTCAACGCGCCACTTTCCGGGTGCGTGGTGAAGTGATCGATATTTACCCAGCGGAATCAGACAAACTGGCATTACGTGTCGAGTTGTTTGATGAAGAAGTCGAACGGTTGAGTTTGTTTGACCCGCTGACTGGTGCGATAGAAAAAGTGATCCCTCGATTTACGGTGTTTCCGAAAAGCCATTATGTGACGCCTCGCGATACTATCTTGCAGGCGATTGAAACCATTAAGGTCGATCTGGCGGAGCGTCGTGAACAGCTCTTATCAGCTAATAAGCTGCTTGAAGAACAGCGTTTAACCCAACGTACACAGTTTGATATTGAAATGATGCAGGAGCTGGGCTATTGCTCCGGCATTGAAAACTACTCCCGTTATTTGTCAGGCCGTACTACCGGTGAACCGCCACCAACATTATTTGATTATCTGCCCGCAGATGGCTTATTAATCATTGATGAATCGCATGTAACCGTGCCGCAAATTGGTGGTATGTATAAAGGTGACCGTTCCCGTAAAGAGACGTTGGTGGAATATGGTTTCCGTTTACCTTCGGCTTTGGATAACCGGCCACTCAAATTCATCGAATTTGAAGCATTGATGCCGCAGACAGTATTCGTTTCCGCAACACCTGCCGCCTATGAGTTGAATAAATCGGGCGGTGATATTGTACAGCAAGTTGTACGTCCGACCGGTTTGCTGGATCCCGAAGTCGAAGTTCGCCCAGTAGCGACACAGGTAGACGATCTGCTATCTGAAATTCGGTTGCGAGTTAAATTAGAAGAGCGCGTTCTGGTTACTACCTTGACCAAACGTATGGCTGAAGATCTGACTGAATATTTGCATGAACATGATGTCAGAGTTCGTTATTTGCACTCGGATATTGATACCGTTGAGCGTATGGAAATCATCCGTGATCTGCGTCTGGGTGAATTTGATGTGTTGGTTGGTATCAACCTGTTGCGGGAAGGCTTAGATATGCCAGAAGTGTCGCTGGTCGCTATTCTGGATGCAGATAAAGAGGGTTTCCTGCGTTCTACCCGTTCCATTATTCAGACTATTGGTCGGGCGGCCCGAAATCTGAATGGCAAGGCGATCCTATATGGCGATCGTATTACCGATTCTATGCGCACCGCAATAGATGAAACGGAGCGCCGACGTGCTGTTCAGCAAGCCTTTAATCTGGAGCATGGCATTACGCCAAAAGGGCTCAATAAGAAAGTCGTTGATGTGATGCAATTAGGCGGTGTGACTAAATTGTCAGCCAAAGCGAGTCGCAATAAAGTGGCGGAAGAAGCGGCGCATTATCAACGGTTGCGTCCCGATGCGTTGGCGAAAGAGATCAAGCGGTTGGAAAATCAGATGTTTGAACACGCGCGTAATCTTGAATTTGAACAAGCGGCCGGATTACGCGACCAAATTCATGAGTTGCAGCAACAATTGTTGTTGGGGTGATTAATATCATTTCGGGAAGAGGAGCCACCGCATTCATTAGCAGTGGCTATTAAGCTCTATTTATTAAGCTAAGCGCGGCTCAGAAACTCGTGTCGGGTTGCGGCGTTGCTTTTAAATACGCCACCCAGTGCGGTGGTGGTGGTCTGGCTTAATGCATCCATGATCCCACGCGATTTGACGCAATAATGTGTTGCGGTCATGGTGATTGCGACATTATCTGTACCCAGTAACACCTGTAACGCAACGAGGATCTGTTGTGTTAGTCGTTCTTGAACTTGCGGGCGTTTGGCAAAGAAATTCACAATACGATTTATCTTTGATAAGCCAATAATTTTGTCTTTTGGAAGATAAGCGACGGTTGCCCGGCCATCAATAGTAACGAAATGATGTTCACAGGTACTAGTTACACCAATGTCTTGCACCTTGATCATTTCATCTGTACCCATTTTATTTTCAATCAGGGTAATTTTAGGAAATGTGCTGTAGTCGAGACCGGCAAATATTTCGTCGACATACATTTTGGCAATCCGATGCGGTGTTTCTGCCAGGCTATCATCAGCTAAATCAAGGCCAAGCAGCGTCATAATGGAGGCCATATGTTGCTCTATCTGCTGCTTTTTTTCATGCGCAGAAACAGTGGTATGTAGCATAGGGGTTTCCAACCCTTTCGCTTCCAGAGCAGAGCGAACAATTACAGCTTCTTTACTTAGTTGAGTCATTGTCTCTTTATCTCCTGCATCGGGTTTGATGCCATATTCCCGACGCATAATTACGGCTTCTGAACTTATTATACACATCCGAGGAGGCTTAGGCTTATCGAGCCGAGGCAAACCTGTCTTACTAATACGCATCGAATTTATGGATAGATTGCTGATACGGATAAAAATTCACGTGAAATAAAGTTTAGCCGTATTCTTGTATATTTAGTGAACAAGCTTTCATTCGACATGCATTTTGCGAAAATGCAAATCGAATATGGATTCATTTGCAAATTGCAAAAATGCGCAATTTGCAAAGTCTTTTGACTCTGTTGTGTTATAATTTAAATGCAAATAAAGACTTATTTGAGGCTTTTTGTGGCTTCTATCGCTAAAAAAGCGCCTAATTTATATCTTTATAAAATTATTTAGATGTATATGGAATGTTGGCACGGCTTTTCCATATAAAAATGTGTAAACCAGTTTTATCCCGTGCTCTCTTCAGCAAAAGCTGAAGTTCGGTCAACTACATTGTAGTTGACCTTTTTTTTGCCTGTTATTTGCCCTGCAAATACAACGCCAGCGATTTAATGATGTTCCATTCGCGTGAGCCCTGTATTTTTCCTTCCAGCAACTGTTCCAACCGCAATAAATAAGCCTCTGCTTGTCGATTTAATGCATCAACACAAAATTGCTGCCATTGCTCTTGTTCGCGTGCTGACAGCGTGTGGGGATAATTTCTGGCCCGGTAGCGAAACAGTAATGTATGCAGGCGAGGATCATGAAATTGATAACGGCCAGGCGTTAATTGTTCTGCCGAGGCTTGCTGGATCAAATCAATGGTTGCTCGATCCCCTTCGGAGAAAAAGCCTTGATACAGCATATGTTCTGGATCCTGATTCTCAGGAGGAACAAAATCATCATTGAACAGGGCGACTAGTTTTTCTCTAATCTCAGGATTTTCTCGGATCAATTGCAGGTTCTGCGTACAACGATCACGATTGATATCTAATTGTTGCGAACGTTCCTCGCTCAGACTGGCGGCAGGCGCCAGAATTGGACACTTATTTATATGTATCAATTTGACGGGTACAGGTGATTCACCAGCTAATTCATTTCGTCGGGTATAAAGGCGATCACGTAAAGCTGCTGCATCTAACTTGAGCAGGGGTGATATGTCTTTGTGTAAATCCACGACAATCACGGCATTATTATTGGTTGGATGCCAAGCTAACGGGGCAATCCAACTGGCACAGCCTTGCCATGCGGAAAACATACCTGATACATGCACCAGCGGCTTAATATTGATGATATCGATCAGATTTTTTAGCTTGTTTTTATTGCGGTGTTCTAATAAGTAATCAAATAAGCGCGGTTGGGCTTGTTTTAGACATTTGGCTAAACCAATAGTGGCGTACACATCAGACATCGCATCATGTGCATTTTCATGTTGTATGCCATTAGCAACAGACAGTTTTTCCAGACGAAATGACGGTTTACCTTCATCATCATAAACCCAATTAATACCCTCTGGGCGCAAAGCATAAAATGCACGCACCACATCTAACAGATCCCAACGTGAGTTACCCTGTTGCCAGCTATAAGCATACGGGTCGAAAAAATTGCGGTAAAAACCGTAACGAGTAAACTCATCATCAAAGCGGATATTGTTGTAACCCAGAATGCAGGTTCCCGGCTGTGCAAATTGCTCGTGTATCGTGCGGAAAAAATCAGCTTCACAGATGCCATTTTGATTGGCGATCTGGGGCGTAATGCCGGTTATCAGACAAGCTTCTGGCGCTGGCAAATAATCTGGTGCCATCTGGCAATAAAGAACAACGGGTTCGCCACAAATGTTAAAATCAGCATCAGTTCGAATTCCGGCAAACTGGGATGGCCTATCACGGGCTGGATCAATACCAAAAGTTTCATAATCATGAAACAAAAAGGTTTTTTGCGGTTTAGTCGTCAAAATAGCACCACTTGTGGCTGTAAAACGTTTAATAAGTCTATTCTGGATGAAATTCGGGAATAAAAAAACCCAGTCAACTTTACGTTGACTGGGCCAAGACTCAATGTTTAATTGCAGTGGCATTAAGTTAGAGTTCTGACATTGTAAAAAGTTCCGTTAAGTCACACATAAAATGTGATTTTTCTCTCGTTACGCATAGGTATCTGCAATATTTTTCCATCAGAACGATAAAAACGAACCGAACATAATCCCAAACGACACTTTTTCTCTACCGATTGCATTGAAATTGAAGAAATTCTACTTTAAATTAGCTTTTACTAATTTAAAGGGTCTTTATGTATGCACAATTTTACACCGTGGAGTTCGTTGCTTGGCGGGCTCCTGATTGGTTTAGCTGCCCTGATACTTTTATGGGGGAAGGGCCGGATCGCTGGATACAGCGGAATCATCTCCGGATTAGTTTCAGCTCCAGACAGCAAACGCTGGCGCATCTTATTTCTGGTTGGTACGACGTTTGGGGCGAGTGTGGCAACGTATGTTTTACATCTTAAAGTGGCAAAACTTGAAATATCGCCGTTGCTGATATTAGCAGGTCTTTTAGTCGGTGTTGGTTCTCGTTTGGCGAATGGTTGCACAAGTGGACACGGGATTTGTGGCATTGGTCGTTTTTCAATCCGTTCATTGATGGCAACCGGATTATTTATATTTTCTGGTGCGTTAATTGTCGCGATGATCTATTAAGAGGTGAGCTGTGATTACTTTATTTGCCGGTATTCTTTTTGGCTTCGGATTAGCACTTTCAGGCATGATGCAACCCGATAAAGTTGTAGGGTTTCTTAATATCACCGGGGAGTGGGATGCATCATTGATATTGGTTATGGGAGGTGCTTTAGCCATTTTTACTCCGGGATATCATTTTCTTATCAAAAAACGCCAACAAACTTGGAATGGCGCTGTTTTGCATTTGCCAACTAAAAAAGCATTAGATCGCCAGTTGATTATTGGCGCTCTGATCTTTGGCGCCGGGTGGGGGCTGGCTGGTATTTGTCCGGGACCAGCAATTGCCATGGTGGCTCTGGTTGGTTGGCCTGCGATTGTCTTTATTTTTGCTATGGTTGCAGGGATGTTGATTGCTGGATACTGGCTGCAGAGAAAGAATTTATTGGCCGAACCGGTTACCCAACTAGCTGCATCGGAATAAGAATAATCAGCCAATCATCTTTTTAACGAGATGCTTGGCTGACTACAAATTTGTTAAGCAGTGACGATATTACGAATTTCTTGAATGGATAGTTTGTATTGACGTGGACAATCACGCCATTCAGCCAGCATCCGTTCATACTTGTCGTGCATAGCCATTTCAGAATTTAAGCTGGCGCAACATTTTCCTAAATCAGGGAAGCGTTTTTCTACATCCAGCAGATAACAGACATAATCAGCAAGTTCACGTTCATAGCCTCTGGCATAACCAATGAAATCTAAACGAGCTGCAGAAATTTGAGCTTGATCTTCTGCGGGTAAATTTTCATAAGAAACTTTAAGCGCATGATGCATTTCCAGCGTATCAATCACTTCTCTGCATGTTTCTTCAGTCAGATGGCCAAACTCTTTTTCCAGTTCCAGCATCTGTAAACAGTAACCACGTTCTACAATAGTCTTGCAGCGATGGTAATAATCCGCCTTCTCAGGATTCAGCTTACTCAGTATTTCATATTGATTACTGAGTATCAGTCGCTGAGCATGATTCATATTCATAAGTGGTATCCTGCCAGTAATAGATGTATTTAGTGTATAGGTATCAGGCGCTACAGTTCTTTATCTATATCAAAAAGCAGGTGAAAACGGTTGCTTCAGGTGTCAAGTTATCTGAATGGATATATTTTTATG
>MTLE01000673.1_pt1 | contig 47447 bp, 44 predicted proteins | sample 1982461 | NCBI WGS metagenome assembly MTLE01 (sample SAMN05712605, study PRJNA340218) | biofilm metagenome | isolation source: sample SPL anode biofilm adapted to -200 mV | place: USA | collected 2012-02-03
TTGCGCCTGCTGCCGCGCCTTCCGCATTTTTATTTTTAGCCGCCGCACCGCTTTGCAATGTTGCGTCAACAAAACCTGTTCCACGACCTGATTTAATACTGGCTAAAAGCTGCGTTTTATTAGCGTCCATAGCGGATCCTTCTCTTGTTCCGCCTGATTCTCTGTCTTTATCATCACTTCTCCAAATATTGGCGGAAACACCGCTTGAACCACCGCCGCCGCTAACCATACCGCCTGCTCTTAAAGAACCGGTGCTGGTAGGAACATTGGGGGCTGATGCCGCTGCGCGTCTTTCTTCTACCGCTGCGCGTCTTCTGGCTATATTTTCTTTTTGTATCTCGGCCTCTTTATATTCTGCATCTGGGGCCGCAGGCACTCCGCTTACTTTGTCTTCTTGTTGGCGTTTCTCTTTATCTTCTTTAGAAAACAATGTGCCTATTAAATCTTTTTTACCTATGTCCTGATATTTGTCAGAGAACAAAAGAGCGTCTGTTGCTTCGTCGTTAGAAAAAGGAAGTTGCGCCAAATCATAAGCTCTTTCTTTATAGTCCTGCCCTGATTGTTCCTTTTTTGTTCCCATTAAGGGCACCGCTATTGAAACTAAGAAAACCGATACCAATATGCACGCTGCCCATGTATAGGCTTGTTTATTAGTCTGCTTTTTATTTTCCCCTGATTTAATTATAAGCGACATAAAAAACTCTCCTTATCTACCCTCAAAGCGCATACCATATAACAAAAAACTTTGCTCCTGCTGACCCGGCCCCCCATTCTATATGGGGCCGCTCATACACGGAGCTTTTAGCAAGATGCTTAGCTTGCACCTAATAGTAGTATATCTATCAATACCTTATTTGTCAAGTGCTAAAGGGCCTAACAAACTTTAGGGCTAAATTACCTATTTAGCCTGGGACATAGGCAATACGAAAGATATGGGCCTGTCCCTATTGGGTACATTTTTTATAACTTCAATATTTCCGCCCGACTCACAAATAAAATTAAACCCGCGCATGCATGCGTCGCCATAAGGCTGTTTGCATACTTCCCTTTTATCATACGCGCACAAAAACGGAATATTGGGCGGATATGTGCTTACGCGAATTTTTACTATATTCCAAACATTGGTGCGTTCGACTTCAAAAGTAACTCTTCTTAAAGAAAGGAATTTACGCATAGAGGAATTATTCATACCTATATATTCCTGCACTTTCTTTTCTATATCTCTTTTTAAAAATCCTTCGTCCCACCCTTGGACATACTGCAAGGCGCGGTGGCTTTCCAACTGCCATCTTTTTGCGGCGTAAAAAGAAGCTATTTCCGTTTTTTGTACAACCACCAACAGTCCGTATATCTTAATAACAAATAAAGCCAAAATAAAGAATATCGGGAACAACAGCACGACTTCCGTCGTTGCCTGCCCTTTTCTGTTAAATAAACATTTCTTTATAGCTTTCATAATTATGGAAATAACCTTACCTGATATTTGGGCGTAGGGTCGGGCCATACGCAGTTATTATCTTCTCTGGTACACTGCAACGCCACGCGGACGTGAGTGCGCGGCTTATACTTTGCAAGCCCGACGTTAAAATAGTTAGAGGGCGGGTTAAAGGGTTGTGTAATTTCTATACCTGTATAAAGTTTTTTAAGTTTATCTCTATACCCTCTGCTTAAATAAGCGAACTGGAAAAGCTGCCCGTCAAAAAGATTATCCTTTTCCATATCCAGTTTAATTTCTTTTACGCCGCCGTCACCGGGGTCTTTGTAAAAGATACTTATTTTCTTGATATAGATAGGGTCGGTTTTTGCCGTAAAGCCTTTAAATTCTTTTGCGCCTTCTCTGCCGCATTCGCTTTGTTTGCAGTTGCCGACGTTAAAGTAATAGCCCTTTCTAAAGAACTCCCCTTCTTGCGTAAGTCTGTCGTAAACTTTACGCTGGTCTTCGTAAATCTGGCTGAGGAAATAGTAAATCATCAGATAAAGTTTGACGGAGTCCAAGTTCCAGTCCGCCTTATAATCTTTTGCAAGCTGCTGAGATGTAATAGGATAAAATTTATCAGGATCGGCTTTTGGGTTTTCATTATCCCAACCGGGTCTTCCGTTTTCGTAAAAGTGAAGCTTCCACGATATATCCGTATCTTTAGGGCTTGTAGAATACTCACCCATAGCGGGGAAAGCGCCGCCCTGATAGAAAAGGTCAAAAATACTTATGGGATCGCCGCTGCCGCCGTTATCAGTATCGGGTTGAATGTTAGGGTTGTGCGCCTCAAAGTTTTCCCTGAAAAGTCTGAAAGGAAACGCGCCGTTAACATAAGCCGTTGCGTTTAAATAGTGCGATGTTGAGGTAAGTTCCACAAAGGCGGAAGTATCCAAAGCAAACTGATGTCTTATTTTTTCTCTGGATATTTTGGTGGTTTCAAACAGCAGATATATTACAAGCAAAACAGTGGGTATCAGCAAAATCGCTGGCAGCACGATTTGCGCTTTTTTGTTACACACTATATTAAAATACTTGCCCATAATACTCTGCCGCCTTAACTTAAAATATTGCCTATGATGGTAAAAAAACCGCCGGCAAGCTGCTTGTGAAAGGTAAAAACAAATGCCAGCACGAAAGAAACAACAGCCCCCAACATCAGCAAAAATTCTACCGTTTGCTGACCTTTTTTGGACTTTATTATTCTTACGGCTTCGCGCATAGTTTACCTGTCTGAGGAAATAATACCAAGCTTAATTGCTTTTACAACAGCTTCGGTTCTGCTTGTAACGTCAAGCTTATGAAAAGCGCTGTTAAGATGGTTTTTTATCGTCTTAACGCTGCAGCCGAGTTCAAGCGCAAGTTCTTTATTGCTCATACCGCGGCCGAGCAAATCCAAAACTCTTATTTCCGTTTTGGTTAAAGCGGCTTGGCTGGGAACATTGCCTTCGCCCATTTTTCTGAGGCCCTGCAAAAGTTTACCCATAAGCTGCTGGGGAATCATAAGGCCCTCGGACGTAAATGTTCTGATAGAATTTACAAGTTCCGCGGCGGGAAGCATCTTGGAAAGATAACCGTTTGCGCCTGCCTGAATAGCTTCCATAACATGCGCTTCGTCTTCAAAACTGGAAAGCATCAAAACATTAACTTCAGGCACGGATTTTTTTATCTGCCTTGTGGCGGAAATACCGTCAAGTTTGGGCAGTTTAATATCCATAAGGACGACTTCGGGTTTAAGTTTTTTGGTAAGAGCGACGGCTTCTTCTCCGTCGGCAGCTTCACCTACGACTTCTATCCACTTTTCCCCGGTAAGAACATCTTTAATACCTTCCCTAAAAAGGGTTTGGTCGTCTGCAATAAGCACTCTGACAATTTTTTTCTTAACAGGCATAGTTTGCTCTCCTAATTTTGGTTGAATACAGGCAAAGTAAAATTGAACACCGCTCCCCTGCCGATACCTTCGCTTTCCGCCCATATTTTACCGTCGTGGTTTAGCACAATGTCCTGGGCTATTGAAAGGCCCAAACCAAGACGTCCGCCGTGGCCTTTTTGATAGAAGCTTTTAAAAAGCTCCTGCGTCTCCGACGGCTCAATCCCGTCTCCGGAATCCCTAACAGACACTTTAGCATTTTTCTCATCAATTTTCATCACGGATATTACTATTTTTCCGTTTTGCGGAGTATGCCTTATCGCATTTTCCGCTATATTAGAGATTACCTGCCTTATCCTTTTAACATCTCCGTATACGGGTATTTCCTGCTCCCCCTCAAAGGTCATATAAATATCTTTAAGTTTTGCTTTTTCTTTAAATATTTCATACGCGTCCTTTATTGAGGAGGTAAGTTCAAATTTATTTTTTTCTAATCTCAGTTTGCCTTTTTCCACGGCGGCCCAATCCACAAGGTCTTTTACCAGCAGGAATATTTGCCCGATGCTGTCGTCCATAAACTGCATTTTTTTCTTTTGGTTATCGTCGGGCTGAGCTATGGTTTTTTTGAACATATCATAACTCATTTTAACAGCCATCATAGAGTTTGATAAATCGTGCGAAACGATAGAGAAAAACTTAGTCTTCATATTGTTAAGATTGCTAAGGTTCTCGTTGCTTTCTTTTAACTGTTTTAAAAGTTCCCTGTTGCTGCGTTCCAAATAAAACTTTTCCAAAGCCATTTTTATTGTGCGTTTTAAGTAATCAAAATCTACGGGCTTTATTAAAAAATCGTAGACGGATTCCTGTATGGCTTTTACCACCGCGTTTAACGACGCGTGCGCCGTTATCATAATTATTTGCGACTCGGTATTAAACCTGCGGATTTGCTGCACAACGTCCAAGCCTGTGCCGTCTACAAGGTTATAGTCCATAAGAATAACGTTAAAAAAATCATTGGTAACCAAATTCATACACTCTTTAGCGCTGCCCGCCTGATAGACATCGTAGCCTTCTATCTCCAGCAGTTCGCTTAAAGTTTCGCGCAGGTTATTGTCGTCGTCTACGACAAGTATTTTTACAATTTCGTTCTTCTCGCTGTTGGTCATACTGCCTCTTTAAATAAATTAAATATCATTGTGGTTTGCGTGCCTTTTCCTTCCTCGCTCTGAAGTAAAATTTCCGCATTATTTCTTGCCGCTACTTTTTTTACCACAGCCAAACCCAAACCTGTTCCGCGGGCTTTGGTGGTAAAGAAGGGAGAGAAAATCTTTTCCTGTATATCTTTAGGTATGCCGGGGCCTGTATCCCTTATGCTCAACAGGGCTTTTTCGTGTTCAAACTTCGTCTTAATTATAAGCTGTCCGCCTTCGGGCATAACTTCTATGGAGTTATTAATTACGTTTCTTAAAGCCTGCTTCATTTCTTCCGTATCTATGCGAACGGGCAGGGGCTGGGGATAAAATTCGCAAGAAACCTGCACATTTTGCGGCATAGGGAAGGAGGATAAAATTTCCCTCATATAAAGGCTTAAATCTATGACGGTAAAAATTTGTTCTCTGCTTCTTGCGTAGCCTAAAATTTCTTCTATAATGCCGTTGGCTTGTTTAATTTCCTGCTCTATAACGGAAATGTTTTTTAATACTCTGGGGTCGGCATTTTCCCCCATTCTGGCTTTGATGAGATAAATTGAATTTGCCATAACGGCAAGCGGGTTTTTGATTTCGTGGCTGACGATAGAAGCCATCTGCCCGATAGCCGCCAGTCTTTCTTTTTTAATAAGTTCGTTTAAAGCTGTTCTAAGTTCTTTTGTGCGGCTGCCGACGCGGATTTCAAGCGACTGATTAAGTTCTTCCAAGTCGTGCTGGTCCTGCGCGAGGGAGTCAAATTTAAGTTTAATAGAATCCAGCATACGTCCGAAAGCAATAACCAAAACACCCAGTTCATTGTCGGGAATACTCATAGAGGGAAGCTCGTTTATCCTGCCTTCCTCAACCATTTTTACGGCCTGCGTCATAGATTTTATAGGGCGGATAATCAACCCTGCAATATAGAAACTTGAAAGCAACGCGAACAAAAATATTGCGCCGAATACAGCCAAAATTGATTTGAAAGACGACTTTGCGGAAGACCATATAACACCCTCTATCATAGACGAGGGCTGCTCTGTATATATTATCCAACCCGTAACGGGATTAACGGTTAAAACACCGCTGTGTTTTTTATCTGTTATTTGTATACTTTCGCCGTCTTTGCTTTGCGCGGCGAGCGCGGATATTTTATCTTTATAAGGGTTTGTTAAAGTGGTTGAAAGACCTTTATCAGAAGAGTAAATTAAAAAACCGCTCTTGGTAAAAATAAGCGCGAGGTATTCCTCTTCCAAATCTTCGTTTAAATCCGCCTCAAGCGGCTTCATATTAAATTCTGCTACCAATGCGCCCTTTTCAGACGATATAAGCCCCTCTTTAGCGGGAAAGGCAAGTGTGAGCGCGAGCGTTTTTCTGATAGGGTTCTTTTTTATCGTGCCTATAAATAACTGTCTGTTTTCTATCGACGTTGTAATAATAAGCGGCAGATTGTCGGAATAGTCCATCTTTGGGCGCGGGCCGAATGCGGCAGTTTCAAACCCGTTGGAATCCAAAAAAGCCATACTTGTTATGCCTTTGGAAGCATTGAGAAATTGATTAATGTCCTGATGGGTGGAAGTAATTGCCGCCGCGTCGTGTAAAGAATGCACGGTAAGGAAAGTATCGGCCAATACCTGATTTTTTGCTATAAAAACACTGACGTCGTTTGAAAGGCGGGCATTATAATACTTAAGCTTTTCGTTAAATTCGTTTTTAAGAAGAGATTTATTTACAGAAGTGATGTAAAAGCCGAAAACAAACAAAGGCAGCAGGGAAGCCGCCATAATGGTAAAAAATACGGTGTAAGTGAGATGACCTTTCTTCATTTTTGCTTTTACTCTTTAAAATTAAATTGGGGCATAAAACTATATGTATTATGCCCCAACTAAACTGCTTTTTAAATATTTTTTAGCACTGACCGGCAGGAGCAGGCTGACCGCCCGGCTGTCCGCCAAAGTTGGTCTGGGCTAAGCCTTCTAAGCCTTTAATATTGCCTAAACCGTTTAAGTCAGTTACAACTCTGCCTTCCCAAATGATTGTGGGGGAAGCGCTTACGCCAAATTGCTGGCCGTATTCCATATCTTGTTTTAACAGTTCAAGGCCGTGTTTCCAGTATTTTCTGAAAATGTTGGGGTTAAGGCCTGCTTCTTCAGCGGCTTGGTCCCAAAGGCTGGACTGATAATTTTTGTTTCTGAGTTCAAGATATTTCCAGTATTTCGTAGGATACTTATCTTTGATGATAAGCTGTCTTACGTTTTCTTCCCATTCGCCCGCACCGTGCAAGCTGGAGAATTCCTGGCCGTTAGAACCCGGGCTGACAATATACCTTACGTTAATTTTAATGTTTGAAGGGATTTTGCCGAGCTTCTGGGCATCTATAATTCTGCCTTCAGCCATTACGCCGTAAGGGCATTGGGACATTACAAATACTTCCAAGAGGTTCGGTTTAGCCGGTTTGCCGACGTGAACGCCGTATCTTGTTTGCTTTTCAAAGATAACAAAGTCATCATTGGCTTTAAGGTAACCGTTTTTAATGGGTTCTTCAAACTTTTTGGCGACTTCGGGCGTCTTTTTGATTAAATATAAAGGCATATAATCAAGATTAAGGCCTTTATATTTAGGATCTTTAAGAGCGTCTTCTCTGTTAACTGTCTTAACGTCTAACGGAGCGCCGATAAAGTTTTCTAAACCGGAATTAAGACCCGTATCAACTCCGCCGTTATCGTCCCCCGGCAAAATGATAACAACCGCCGGAACAGGCTTCCCCTTGACGGCTGCTTTCTGGGCCTGCGCAAAACCTGCTGATGCAAGCATTACGAAAGAAAATACTATTGCAAGTAACTTTACGTTTTTCATCCATCCTCCTAACTAAATTATTATTTGGCTTCTTCTTGCTGCTGTTTATTATCTTCTACTTCTTCAATTTCAAATCTTAAACCCTTTACGCCGAAGGAACATAAAAGATTATAAACAAACGCAACAACCAAGGTTGTAACAAGAAGGACCATAGTTTCTGCAAGTGACCACAAAATCACCTGCATTACTCTTTCCATTATACCATATTCCCCTATCGCCTCCGCCGCAAAAACTGCGTTAAGTAAGCTGATGGCAAATACTATCAACGGATATACGGAAAAGATTACCGAACTGAGACTGATATTTTTAATTTCGAGTTTCATACACTTATCTCCTTTATAAATCGTATTTATTCCTTTGATGACAAAGGTTCAAGCACTATTACCGTGCGCACTATGCCGCCCTTAGACGCAAGCTGTAAGGTTTTTATACCAAAACCTCTGCCGTTGCTCTCCGTCCTTGCGCGGAATATTTTGCCCGGGTTATCCATCGCCTGACCGACGATATGAACAATATCTTTTTGCGTCCCGCCGAAGATATCAAGCAAATGGATGGGGCCGTCTTTCTTTATCGTTAATTCAAAATTAGCGTGCATTACATTGTTGTTTTCGTCCACAACAATCGCGCGGCTGCCCTTAGGTATGGTAATAGCCAGTACCGAGGACCACCATTCCTGCTCGTAATGATGTCTGTTTTTATCAAGCTGCTCTCTTTCTTCCAGCTCTTTTTTTACCTTACTCAAAAAGCCTTCTATTGATTTAGCAAGAACGCCAACTTCGTCGCCGCGTTCCATAAAGTCCAACTGGAAGCTTTTTGTAGATATATTGTCTATACTGTCGGTAAGATAAACTATAGGGTTTGTAACGTTTTTGATAACAAACAGATAAAGCACAAAACCCATTAAAGCGAGTATGGCTATGGAGCCTGCCAAATAAGAGAATAAGGCGCTGTTAATTTCTTTCTTAACCTGTTCTCTGGATACGTCAAGGCTGATAACGCCTGCCACTTTTTCGTCCTTAACTTTAAGCGGAATGGCGATTTCGTAGGTAAGGCCTTCGTTTTTAAGGATAACGCGCGGGCGGCCGGACTTAAAGGCCTCCACCACAGCGTCGGTTTCCAAAAAGCCGTTGCGGCCGTAGTCCTGCAAAGTTCTGCCGACCATATTTACGTCTTTATGCCACCTTACGGTACCGTTACCGTTAAAGTAGACGACATTGGTTATCCTGTTATCCTGTCTTGTCCAAGAGGTAATAATATCGTTTTCCGCCATGGAAAGATAACCGGGCTTTTTTATCAATCCGTCCGCCAAAACGCTTGCGTTCCTGACGACGGTATCAATAATCTGGTTTTGCAGATTTATATCAAAAACGTGCTTAAACAGGTTAAAATAAAGCAGCGCGCCAAGTATTATAGCGTATCCAGCTACCAAAGAAAACCATAAAAACCAACGGACACCAATTTTTCTTATCATATTTTTACCTGTTTATTATCTGTTGCTGTATTCTGACTCAATTCTCTGTATGCCCAAGGCCGCGTCTGTATTTTCCGGGTCAAGCTGTATTGCGGCTTCCCATTCTTCTTTTGCGCGGACATAGTCATTAGCGTTAAAGTAACTTAAACCAGCTTTATATCTTGCTATTGAAGCCTGACGAGCGTCTTCCGTTACTGGCTGTTTTGTTAAAACTTTAGAGGGAAATGCCTGCGTAGGCGTAGTTGTAATAGGCTGAGTTGTGCTTTCCCCTGTGGCAGAAGGCAAGATTTCAGGCGTGGCGGGAGCTGTTACCTCCGGCTCGGTTACTTCCGGCACGGGGGTAGCGATGGCCTGCTGCTTTGCAGCAGCGGCGTCTTCCGCTTTCTTTTTGGCGGCAGCGGCAGCATTAATTCTGCTTCTTTCCGCGTTCTTTACAAGAGTATTAACTGCGCCTTGGTTATAGCCCCAGTCTTTTGCGGCCTTCCAGTTGGCTATGGCAGCGGAGTATTTTTTGCTTCCGAAATCTCTATTACCCGCGTCGTAGTAGCCTTTTGCTATTTCCTGCTTTAACTGCATAATAAATCTTTGGGTTTGCTGTTCGCCCGGTTGAATTTCCAAAGAGCGTTCAAACTCTCTGTAGGCGGGGACAAGCTGGCCTTTGGAATAAAGCGCAAAAGCATTATTTAATATAGCTTGGTTTTGCTCTTTTTTCATCGTAGCTTCAACTTCCGCTATTTTTGCGGTAAGGTCCCTGTCGTCTTTTTTAATCAAAAGGACGCTGTACCATTGGTTTAAGGCTTCCTGATAATCGCCGCTCTTATAGGCGTAAAAACCGCGGCGGACATGCTGCTCCGCAATTTCGTTTTCTATACGCTCAACCCAACCCTGCGCGCGGGCGTCAGTAGGTCTTAAAACAAGTATTTCGTTAAATTTGTTTTGGGACTCCATAAGCCTGCCCATTTTGTAAAGGGATATACCCTCTTCAAACTTCATATCTATAATTTCTTTCTCGGACACGGTGCCGTAAGTCGCCATGCGGCCCGCTTCCGTAGCTAAAGTTTGCGCCTGTTTAAGGCTGGGGTCTATGCTCAAAATTACATTTGCAAGTTCTTCCGCGCGTTGATAGTCCCCGCGGCGGTATAAAGAGTAAGCGTTTTCGTACACCATTCTAAGGGTGTAATTTTGTATGCGCTGCTTTTCCAGCTGGACGGTGGAAAGGTATTGCTTTTTTTGCTCTACGTTAGAAATTGTGCCTAACGATATTTTTTGCAAATCAAGCATCATCCCCGATTCCTTGCCGCGTTCCCTAAGAGGTCTGTCCGCAGCGTAGAGGCTTAAAGTAAGTACGACTAAAGGTAAAGATATTAATAATTTTTTCATAATAAACCCTCGTTAAAAAGGCATACCGCCCTTTAAGAAATCCGCTATCATTGGCGCAAGCATCATCACGAACACCACAGGGAAAATAAAGATAAACAAAGGTATTAACATCTTTGTAGAGGCTTGTGCCGCAAGTTTTTCGGCCTTGTTAAGCCTTCTGAACCTTAAGTCCGTGGAGAAGTTTCTGAGCAAATCCACTAAGCTTGTACCCAATTCGTCGGATTGCACAATAAGCCCCACAAACGATCTTATTTCCTGTACGCCGGTTCTTGCCGCAAGACGCTCTAAAGCTTCCCTGCGGGAATAACCTAATTTTGTTTCGTTTAAAGTCTTTTCTATTTCAACTTCCAGCAAAGTTTTTTGCTTGGCTATTTTTACGATTCTTTCAAAAGCCGTCATATAGTCCAAGCCTGATTCAATGACAAGCGCGGTAAGGTCTACCGTGGTGGCAAAGTTGCCAAGCATATCCGACTGACGTTTTTGTATTTCGCCTTTAATTTGCAAGTCGGGCAGATAAAAACCCAAAGGCAGTAAAATTATAAGTATCGGCGCTTTAAAGACCACAATAAAAACAAGCGGCAAACCTACTGCGTAATAAATTTTTTGATACAAAATATCCACGGGTAAAGGCTTTATGGGGCTGCCCAAAAGCACGCACATTTCCTCAAGCCCTTTTTGAAGGTTAAAAGTATTAAGCACAAAAAGAGCAACCCTGTCCAAAATATTTTCCTGCGGGCGCAGACGCGAAAAGCTGGAGGTTGATTTTACCTGCTTGGCTTCAAGATCGGCAATAGACTCTTTTTGTTCGGCAGGGGCAAAAAGCTTGATAAAGAAAACAAGCACGGCTATCGTCCCTGCGATAGAAATCACTGTAAGTAAGAAAGTGTAGGCGCCCATGCTCATACTTTAATTTCCCCCAGTTTATTAACCATCTTTATACCTATAAAGATCCAGATAACGCACAGTACCAAAACTATAAAACCGACTGTGCTGGAATAAAAGTTTTTCATCGTTTCGGGCTGGAACACAAACATTATACCCACCATAATCCACGGCATAACACCGACGACAAGGGCCTGTATTCTTTGCTGCGCGGTCATAGCTTGCAGTTTTTCTTCCAGCTTACTTTCTTCTCTGATGTTTTCAACGATGCGTTCAAAAATCTTTGTTAAGTTACCGCCGACTTGACGCTGCAACACGATAGCTTTTACCATATAGGAAAGCAATCTTGATTCAACACGCTCTTCCATACCTTCAAGAGCTTTTTCAAACGGGGTACCCAGTTTGTAGTTTTTAATTACCAAGCCGAATTCGTCTGATATCGGCGGGCGTAAATCCCTTGAAACCATATCAAAACCCTGCACAATATCCATACCTGATTTAAGCGAGTTGGAAAGCAATATCAAAGCGTCCATAAGCTGGGCGTTAATCTTTTCCCCGCGGCGCTTTTTAAGCACACCCAGTACAACACCGGGCATCTTTAAGCCGACAAACATACCTAAACCGAAGAATACGGAAAATACTATAAACCCGAATATGCCGCCAAAGATAACGCCGAAAAACAAACCGATGAAAGCGAAAAAGGCCAAAGTGCCAAGCACGATATACTTTACGTTAATATCTAAAAATTGCCTGCTGTAATCGTCCGCCCAAGCGGAAGATTTTTGCATATATTTTTGCGTGGCAAGCATAATTTCGTCATTCTTGTCGGAAACAATTTTGTACACGCTAAAAAATATCGCAAGCATACCAATAAGCATAAGCAACAGGACTATGTAATAGGTGTTCATACCTTTTTTGAAATCCTGCGGCATTGTGGGCGTTTGGTGCTTAATCATATCGCCGTAAAGGTTATTTGACAAGATAGCAACGGCGAGTACGGATTTTTTAAATTTCGCGCGCGATTGCTTGGGCGAAGAAAGGAAAGATTCCGCCACACTGTCCATTTCTTTATTGATAAGGTCCAGAGTAGCCATCATAGAACGTCCGCGGCCCTGCATACTGTCGCGCATATTGTAGTCGGTAAGTTCGGGGTTGGTATTAAGTCTTTCTGTTTCCACCAACATTCTGGCCCTGATATTGCCGAACTTTTCCATAATTTCCTGCGGCTGATAGGCCTTGCCTTCGTTGATACTGTCTACAAAGTCAAAGAAATCATAGATAACGGAAAATGTCCTTCTCCACATTTCCGCTTCGCTTAAGTAATCAAAGGAACCTGTTTGGGCATTGGGCAACTGCCACAGCACGCGCTGGGACATTTCTTTTTGCAATAAATCTTCCAACCACTTAGGCGGCGGCAGGGGCTTGCTTTCCCCGCAGGCATCAGGCTTATAAAGCTTGCCTTCGGGAGAGGCGGAAGCGTCAAGATAGTTATAAAGCGCAACCACTTTTTCCTGCGCGCATTTTATGGTTTTTGTTTGGACGTCGGTAAACACCCTTTGCTGCCCGAAAGCGAACACGGGGGCAAACGCCAACAACAACAGTAGTAAGATTTTATTTGCAAGTTTCATTTTTGTTTTCACCAATTAATTTGCGCCTTCCTGCTTTTTAAAGGTGGTTTCGGGGACGTCAATACCCTTTGCCTTAAATTCCCTAAAGAACGAAGGAATATCACCAGTGGGGGCAAACGCGCCTTCCACTTTACCGTCCTTGTCAACGCCTGACTGGACGTATCTGAATAAATCTTTGCTTTGTATCATACCGTCCTTCTGTCCGCAGACTTCGGTAATGTATGTTACCTTTCTTGTACCGTCCGAGAACCTTGAAAGCTGTACGATAAGGTTAACGGCGGAGGAAATCATTTCTCTTATAGCCCAGATAGGCAGGTCCGCGCTGGCCATCATACACATAGCTTCCAAGCGGGTTAAACCGTCGCGGGGAGTGTTGGCGTGGATGGTAGCCAAAGAACCTTCGTGGCCCGTGTTCATCGCTTGTAACATGTCCAAAGCTTCCGAACCGCGGCACTCGCCGACTACGATTCTGTCAGGTCTCATACGCAGACAGTTCTTAACCAAATCTCTGATTGTAATTTCGCCCTTGCCTTCCACGTTTGGCGGTCTGCTTTCAAGCGAAACCCAGTGTTCCTGCTGAAGCCTTAATTCCGCCGTATCTTCCACGGTAACGATACGTTCGTCCTGCGGAATATAGCTGGAAAGAGCATTTAAAAATGTTGTTTTACCTGTACCGGTACCACCGCAGATGATGATATTCTTTCTTAATTTAACGCAGCTTTCAAGGAAGTACATGCACTCTCTGTTGATGGTGCCGAATCTGTAATAGTCTTCGGGGCCGAATGGCTTTTGCGAGAATCTTCTTATCGTCAAAGAAGGACCCGATACCGCAAGCGGCGCTATAATGGCGTTAACACGGGAACCGTCTTTAAGACGCGCGTCCACCAAAGGCACGGATTCGTCTATACGTCTGCCAAGCGGGGCCACGATTCTTTTGATAACCTGTACAACTTGGTCATTATTTCTAAATTTATATCTGGTAAGAGTAAGTTTACCCTTCTGTTCAATAAAAATCTTATCATAGGCGTTAACCATGATTTCTGTGACGGAAGGATCTCTCATCAAAGCTTCCAAAGGACCAAGGCCTAAAATTTCGTCTAACAATTCGTTAATAAATCTTATTTTTTGATCTCTGGAAAGCTGCACATTGGCTTTTTTGCGCAGAACTTCGTCGATAATAACGGAAACGCGTTTGCGGGTTTGCTCGTTTTGCGAGCCTTCCTCGCTGATGACGATACGTTCTACTTCCAGTGTTTTAATAACATCTTTATGTACCTGCTGCTTTAAATCGTCCCAATAGGAAAGTTCGCCGTTATCTTCCTGAAAGTGGCTGGGGCCGCTTACGCCGCTGGCTATTGCGGCCGCTTCCCAAATACCTTTGGCGGAGGCCACAAATTCGCTATCCGGAACAGCGGTGGACCAGTTCTTTTCCACGGGTGTTGTTTCTTCTATAACCTTAAGGATAGGCCTTAAGCCTTCCTGCACCCAAAGAGAACTGCGGTTTACAAGTATTTCAATCTCCCTCTTGTTGGAAGATTCAAATACACTCTCTTCCCACGTAAGGTATACGACAGGCTCGCGCCCTAATTTAATAAAAAATTGGTTTACTTCCTCGTGGTCAATAGCGCCGGGCAGATTGTATTGGTTGCAAATAATATCAATTCTGTCTATGGGGAAGTGCATTTCTTTAAAATCGGTAAACATCGCAACCGCCGTGTTTAAGTGAGAGCGGGTGCAGTTTGTAACCCAAAAAATCTTGTCTGCGACATCAAAGGCAAACGACTCCATGGGAAAGCTGGAGTCAACATCTAAAAATATATCAAAAGTTTGGTGCAGACGGGAAAGTATAGGCAACAAAACCTTAGGAGAAATTAAAGAAACTTCCTGCCTGTTTGCGCCCAAAGGCAAAACGCCGACGCCTATTTGCGTCATTGAAACTTTACCCCTAAGCAAACCGCCCGCAATGGCTATAGCGCCGCTGCCTAAAGCGCGCACTAAATCCGTAACGGAAACGGGCTTTTTAATACCAAGGTAAAAGCCGTGTTCCTGCCTTGCAAGAGGATCTAAAGGGACTATAAGCACGGGGCGTTTTTGTGTTTCCGCCCAAGCTATTGCCAAATTTAAGACCAAAGTGGTCTTACCCACGCCTTCTTTAGGGCCTGTAAAAGCAATAACTCTTGGTGTGCCTACTAAAGCTTGGGTTTCTTCCATAAGTTTACTCCACTATTTCTACGGTGATAAAGAGGAACAGAGATCTTTGTTCTTCCGTTATGTTCTTGCTCTTAAACAATAATCCTATTAAAGGTATTTTGCCCAAAAGGGGAACCCTGTCTTCGGCAACGCTTCTGGAGCTGCTCTTAAGGCCGCCGATAACAAGCGTTTCGCCGCTGTTAAGTTCCACTTCCGATCTTAAAAATCTTTTGGTGATGGAAGGCACCGAGGTACCGTTAAGCACGACGGGGTGGGAATAGTCGGGGTTGGAAAGTTCCAACTCTAACTGTACCACTATTATCTTGCCTCTTTCGGGTATGATTGTGGGCAAGACGTCAAGCCTTACGCCGTAATCTTTAAATTCCACGCCTGCGGAATTGTTTTGGACCATCGGGAACGGGATAGAGCCGCCCGCGGAAAAATTTGCGCTGGTGTTAGTTCTGGCAATAACCTTGGGGTTGGAAAGTATCTGAGCCTTACCTTCCGTTTCCAAAAGCTGTAAACGGGTATTAAGCAGGGACTTTCTTTCAAATTCTCCGATAGAAAATATGCCGGGGATTGCCTTTTCCGTAAAATCAAGCTGCTGATTCCACGCAAAACCTTTGGCGGAAGTCAGCGAACCGCTGATTTCCACTATGTCTGCGCTGACGGCAACCAAATCCGTCTTTTTAGCATCAGCATCGGCATACACGCCCGACACCGTCAAAGCCGCTAAAGTTAAGGTTAAAACTTTTAAAATAGTTTTTTTATTTTTCATGTTAATTTCCTATAGAGAATTTAAATCCGCTCAGTTAAATAACTTTGAGAAGCTTGCAATTTCTATCGGGTAGACCTTGGTGTCGCCCGTTGACCTTACGATAACGGTGACTTCCCCCTCTTCCTTAGCAAGAGCAAGGTACTGTGCCTCAATAGGGCTTAACGACAAACTGAGTACAGACCTGTCGGAGAACGCGGCATTGTTTGCCTCGCGTTCGGCTGCGTTTGCTTTTGTAGAAGCGTCAACCCCCTGGCCAAGGTTTGAACCTACGCCAAGAACCTGAATATCCTGCAAAATTGTAGCCGTCATCTTTTCTTTAGCGCCGCCTTTAAGCAAAGCGTCAAAGGTAAGAAGCACGTCAACTTTGTCCCCCGGCTTGATTAAGCTGGAAACAGCATTATCCACGGCAAGGATGAACGCTCTGAAGTTGGGCAAAACTTTTAAGCTGATGCCCGATTCTGGGCTTAAGCTGATTAAAGAAGGCTTTGTAATCTGGTTGCCTTTTGCTATCGCAATTCTGGTTACAAGATTTTCAATATCCGTAATATTTGCGCCGCGGGATATTATGTAAGCGTCTTTTTGTATAAAAGCAGTAGGAACAGCCACCTGTTTAATGCTGTTTTTACTTATAACTTTGCCCTCCGGCAGGTCCAACGCGGCGACCGCCACCATTTCCGTCTTCTGGGATTCTCTCAGTTTATCCTGAGCCAGATAAAGGACGAAATAATAAATCAATGCCGCTACTATGGCAATGACTAAGGGGAATATAATGTTTTTCTTATTCATCTTAAAAGCTCCTTATGCTTTACTGCTTTTTTTATAAAATCAAATCTTTTATATGACCGAAAATATATTTAAAACTTTCCTGCCGCCGCGCTAGTTTATTAAAGGGCGCTCAACGGGCATTCTTACGCTTGCTTTTATCCTTTTAATGCCGTACTTCTTTGGTTCGTCGGCAAAGATATAGCTTGTTAAAGGGAAGACTAAATCCACCCTGTACACCAGTGTTACTATAAGGTCTTCGTTAACGTGTTCTTTTACCTGCGGGTCTACGCTGGTTTTTTGCAACACGGCCGAAAACTGCATCTGCTGCGCGCGTCTTAAACCCAACATATTGTTTAAAGCGTCTTTCATTTTGGTATTGATTCTCATAGAATCAGTGCCGCCGCTGGGTTTTTTTACGCCTACCAAAGAACCTACTCTTGCAAGTTCATAAGAAACGTGATGGGCTAATATTGTGTGATAAGCAAGATTTCCCAGTTCCAGAATGACAAAAATTATCATCATAAATACAGGGAGAATCAACATCAACTCAATTACAGTTTGCCCGTCACGTTTCCTAATCATCATTTAAAACGACCTTTACCGCTTATATGTTGCCTGCCTGACCGAGAATCTTTTCTTTAATGTTATCAAACAGTTCAGGCATGAAAGCCTTAATTAAACCGCCAACGATACCAACGACTACTACGATAATGCCTAACATGAACAAGTATTCAATGGTGTTTTGGCCTTTTTTGTTTTTTACTGCGTTTAAAGCATTGGCTGCCGCCAAGTGCATTTTTGCTATAAGTTTCATATCTTCCTCCTGAAATTTTTACTTATAAATTCTATTTGTCCAACTCGTATACAGACAGTACAACTTTTGCACCTTGCTCAAATTGTTTAGGCACAAGCCAGCTGTAATATTTATAAAAAAGCACAAAAGCCACAAATAAAGCCGCGGTTGTAAGTATGTATTCCACGGAGGCCTGCCCCTTTTTATTTTTGAATTTCATATTACGCCGTCCTTTCCCGCCCTTGCACTAAAACTGCATTCTTACCGCTAACTGGTGCGCCGTACCCAATGCGCCCGAAGGCATCATTGCATAATCTAAGCCCACGCCGTAGCCGAAAACTTCCGCACTGTAAAAACCGAAACCCAAGGTAATTTTAGAGGTTGTTTCAAGGCCTATTTTTTCGCCTATGTCGCCTTTTTCGGACCAGCCTGTATCTTCCCTGTTATAATAGCCGACTCTTAAGTCAAAAGTGGCAACTTGTACAAGTTCTTCGGGTATGTGTATGGCAAGGCCGACGCCGTATCTTACTTTATCGTCAACATAGTCGGCAAGTTCGCCCGCGACAGTAAAGTATTTTGTGTTAAAGGCCACGCCGCCGCGCAAAGCGGAAGGAACTTCGTCCGTATCGCCAAGGTTCTGGCCCATAACGCCCAAAACAACTTTATTATTAAAAAGTCTTAACTTACCGCCGACATCAAAGGCAGAGTTGATGTTTTGCACGCCGTCGTTATTTTCGTTAATATACTTAGCCGAAGCGCCCAAATCCAATATGCCGAAGAACGTTCTGGCCAAAGATACAGAGCCCACAAAGTCCTTCATAATATCGCCGGTCGTGTTCTGCGGGATACCCATTTCATCTCTGGCGTCCAAATCGCTTAATCTTAAATATCTTGCAGTAAAACCCAAAGCGGTTTTGCCTATCGGCTGGATATACGCCACGGCACTGTCGCCCACGCCCTCAAACCATTGCATGTGGGAAACCTGAAACTCCCTCGTGGTTGTGGTGGCCGCGCCTGCGGGGTTCCAAAACAAGGCCTGCGTACCGTTTGATAAAGCGGTGTAGGCATTACCCAAAGCCTGCGCTTCAGGCGCGCCTGTACCAAGCTTCATAAACGCGCTGGCGCTTGTACCTGCTTTAGGGTCAATGGACCCTGCTGTTGCGCTAAGCGTACAGAGTAAGAAGATTGAGACTATTGTTAAACTTTTTATGTTTTTATAATTTTTCATAAATCCTTTTCCTCTGGCGCTTAAGGTATAAGTATCTTAATTACCTTTTGGGATTTTTTGGCATTGCCTCTTGTAGGTGAAAGTTCCATGATGGCATAGTATAAACCTCTGGCAACTTTCTTGCCGTGTTGGTTTGTCCTGTCCCATGTGCATCTTAAGGTAAAGTTCCTGCCGCCTACAATCGTACCTGTACCGCCCGTGCCTGTTGTCCAGTCAGGGTCAATACCGCCTGCCGCATTGATAGCATCCAGAGAAGATGTTACGCCGCGTGCGTTAATACACTGGTATCCGCCTTCCCTAATAAGATCTCCCGCAATGTTGTATATCTTAATGGTCACTGTACCGGGTGCGGGCATCTTGGTAATTTCAAACTGGCCTTCCGCCTTTCTCAGCGGGTTGGGGAAGAACATTGTAACCTTATTATCTTTCCAGTCTGCATCGGCATACCAGCTGTCGCCGTTGGCAACGTTAATAACTTCAAGGTTTACATATTTGTTCCAATCGGCAACCAAATCCTGAACTGTAACGCCTGCGCTTGTTAATACGGAACCGTTTATGCTGTTCATATTATAAGAGTCCAACACGGTTACGTACCTGTAAGGATAGACACCGTCGGGTACTCTTTGGCCCGCATAGTCTGTACCGTCCCAAATGTCTTCCAAAGCAACCAAGTGAGGGCGCACGCCAACGATGGCTTTTACAAGCACGTCTTCCACATGGCGTTCGTCTACAGCGGGGCCTGTCGGATTGGCAGGGTTAACCAAAGTACCTGTTGCGGCATTGGATATTTTTGTACCGGGTTTAAATATTTGTATAGAAACTTTCATAGGTACGGAAACTTGATACGCAAATTTACCGAAACCGTTATTCTGCTGGCTTACATCCCATACATATCTGTCAAACACTTGGAAGTTGTTAACGTTTAATATCTCGTATCTGTAAGTGGTTGAAGGAGCAGGGTTCGGCAAAGGATAAGGATCTGCCGTAAAGCTTATCTTATAAGCATCGGTCTTTACGTAGTCGCCCTTTTCGTCCTTACCATCCCAATAAAGTTTGTTTATGATGACAGGGTCAAAGATACCGCTGGGGTTTGTAGCGCTTACGGATGTAAGCGTGCGGCAAACCGTACCTGCGGGAGAAGTGGCACCCATACAAGCGCCTACGCTGTTGGATATAACCTCTACCTTTACTTTAGCCGTGCGGGATACAGCAAACTGAACTTCGTACTTCGGAATATAAATGGTTTCCGAAGAGTGAAAAAGCTGGGGTTTGCTGGGGTTAATCTTGATAGAAAGGAAGTCAACCGAGCCTCTGGCTATTGTTATATAGCCCGTCGGTTTATCCGTAGCCTTCATAGATGTTACAAACACAGGCGCCTGGGGAACGGGGTTACCGCCTACTATGCTGTAGTATTCCGAAGCCGCAACAGGGGCATTTGCATACAACATATAAGGATAGGTGCCGTCAGACATAATGTTTTGCGCGGCAGTATCGTCATAACCGTCCCACATCTCGGTAATCATTACACCTTCACCCGGGCGAACGCCGCTGTATGTTCTTATAGGAAGTATAGGGTACGGATATGTGCCGCCGCCGCTTACATCCTTATAATATATACATTGTGTTGTTGTATCGGGCGAGGCAGGCTGAGAAGGACATGTAACAGGCGGCCACACCGCAACATTATTAGGGTTGGGGATAACAACATTTTTGTCATAAATCTTCAACGTAACATCCATGCTCTTGGAAAGCATATAGTTTATTGTAGCCTGTCCGCTGGCTTCGCCCAAGATAGGCGTGGTGGAAACGTCTACCACTCTAAATAAGTCTATCGGGAACTGAATTGTGGACGTTACCTGCTTTTCAGGGAATAAAGGATCTTTAGCTACAACTTCAAACATATACGTACCGGGGGATACATATCTGCCGTATTCGTCTTTGCCGTCCCATGTATAAACGTTCATTTGGTTGGCAACCTGAACTTGATTGTTTAAAAGCAACTTAACCGTAAAGGGTCCTACGGGGGAAGATCCGCCGCTGGTTGTTTTAACGGTAGCTGTTACAATCGCATCTCTGGATAAAGAATACCTAAAGATGAAAGGGTCTAAACCGAAAGCTGTCGGGCTGGAGCCGATTGTGGAATAACCCACAGGCTGTACCGTAATTTCGGGCAAGCCGCGGTTAATGGCCAAGATACCATTGTGATAAAGTCTGGTTTTTACGGCATTCCAGTCTTCACCGTTAATGGTTATTGTAGCACCGCCGGCGTAAGGTATTTCCGCCCAGATTACATATACATAGTCGCCATCGGGTAATGCTGCGCCGTTAGGATATGTTGTGCCGTTTACGACACATCCAGCAGCAACATGACACATACCGTCCCACTTTGTATTAACGGAAGTGCGTCCCTGTTTCTGTTCCGTAAAGGAGGCAACCAAAGCACCCGTAACTGTTGGTGCGGCACCTAAAGCAGCACCCGCATCCATCTTAGAGTTTGCTAATGTCGCACCGGGCGCATATACTCTTACATACACTGTTGCCGTTTCCGTAAGCATATATGAAAGCATTGCATAAGAGGTTGAAGTCTTACTTAAACCTAATGAAGCTAAATCCGTAATTTTAAGAGGGTCAAGCGAGAGCTGGCGGGTTACAGTGCGGGAAAGGTCTTGCCCTGCAGTGCCTGTCCATTCGTCTTTGCTTGTTGCCTGTAAAGATATAAGGTAGTTACCGTAAGGTAATAAATTACCCTGATTGTCACGACCATCCCACGCTTCAACTTCCGTTGTAACGGTATCTCCACCGGGGGTACCTTCGCCAAGGCGCGGTTCATTATTAATAAGGGTTCTTTGTAAATTGCCATTATTGGGGTCAGAAATTCTGATTGTAACCAAGGCGTCCTTGCTTAAACGATAAGACATACTATAAGGCTGTGCGGGTACCGCAACTTTAGCACCTACTAATGTAGCGGAGCTGCGGACAGAGTGTACGTTTGTAACATCAACCTGTATGGGGATTTGGTTTTGACCGGGGTACACAATGGTGTGGGAAAGGTCAATATCGGGGGTGGAAACGCCGTCACCGGGCCATTTGCTGGCTATTGTTGTTCTGTAACCAAACTGCCCGTTGGACTTGCCGAATTCGCCGTCAATTTCGTACATGCCATCCCAAGCTGTGCAGAAAGAAAGTTTTGTTATACCGGACACGCAGGCCTGATAGTTTTGAGCAGCCGTATTGCCCGATGTAGTGTAGTTTGTGCAAGTGCTTCTGCAATAATCATCCGGAGAAGGATTTACAATGCGAGTGCTTGTTACGGTATCCCAAATCCAGCAGCTGTCGCAGCAAGATTTTGTTTTATAATCCTTTGATTCCTTAATAGCCTTTACACCGTAACACATATTTTTATCTTGAGGATACATTGCTATAGTGCGTATCGGTGGTGTAGTATCGGGGTTATAAGGGTTGGAGCCTTTTTGATATTTGAAAATTTCAAAGAGAACGCTTTGTATCGGAAAGTCGCCGGAATCTTCCATATAAACACTTGTACCATCAGGTGCAGTAACTTTACGAACAGGGTTTGCGCAGGTAACTTCTCCGCAAAAAGTTAAGCAGTGGTTAGGATAGCTGCCCGCAGCTGTTGGGGCATCATATTCAATCAAACCTGAGTTAACCCAAGGGTCAGAAGAGTTAAGCGGAGATATCGTAGATGTATAAAAAGATCTGTTGTTTGCGTCACCGACTACAGGAAGGCTTGACGGGCTAGGCACGCATTGATAGTTAGCCCCTTGCGCTGCGGACGGATAACTTACAAAGTTGCTGGTTACCATTGCCGTCTGGGCTTGTGCCAAAACGCCTAAGCATAAAAAGGCAAAGACAGCCAAGTAAACTTTTGCAAAGTTTCTTGCGCTGCCTAATATGTTTTTAATGGGATTTGCTGATATCTGCTTTTTATTTTTAATCATAAATTTTTTTACCGATGTTAAAATTTTTACTGCCCTTGGGCCGTAAAATACTTCTTAACTAAAATACAAAAACGATGGAGCAAAGTACTTTTAAAAATGTACTCACTACTAATTTTCGCAACTTTTCAAATGATTGTCAATAGACATATCATTCATCTTAAGTATTTAACAATTTTTTTACAAAAATTTCACACTTATTTTTACTTTATTTTCTTCTCTGCCCGCCTAAGGCCCTTTTGCGCTTGTTTATTTTGCGCGTCAAGAGCAAGAACTTCTTTATAATATTGCGCGGCTTTGGCATTGTCGGAGAAGGCCTCGTACACGACGGCAAGATGCAGCAAAATTTCACTGTCTGCTTTCGCATCATCGCCTATGCCGGTCAAAAGATTAAGGGCTTTTTCTTTATCCCCGCTTTTAAAATAATACCACGCCAAAGAGTCTATAAAAGCAGTATCCTGCGGCTCTAAACTGACGGCTTTCTTTATATATTGCCCGCCCTCTTCCGTCTTTTTTGTTTTATCAACAAGGTAATATCCCAAAAAATTAAGTGCGTTTGCATGGTCGGGATTTATCGCTAAAACCTGCCTTAAAACCTTTTCCATTTTTCCGTATTTTTTTTGCCGTTCCAAAATAAAAGCATAGTGGAATAAAGCCGTTTCGTTTTGCGGCGCCGTCTTTAAAACGCCTTCAATAACTTTGCGCGCGGTTTTATAATCTTCCACGTCGATAAGAGCATAAGTATAATAAAGCGAAGTTTCCATATCGTAAGGGAATTTATCATAAGCTTTTTTAAGAATTTCGCGCGCGCCGTCCCTGTCTTCAAGCTTGGTTAAAAAATATGCGGCGCGTATGCTGTAAGAGGGCAGTTTATCAAAATCCCTGCTGTCTTTAAGATAAGATAAAGCCTGAGAATAATTAAGTTTTGCCTCCGCGTCCAGCACCAAAAACTGCGCGGCGGAAGGGTTGGAATTATCAAGTTTTTTTGCTTTCAAAAAGTATTCTATGCTTAAAGGTTTCTCTTTTTTAAGCACATAATAAGCGCCTATTTTTGTAAGAGTATCGGCGTCGGCTAAGCCTGCATCTTCCAATTTAAGATACTGCGCCAAAGCCTCGTCCGTTTGGCCTTTTGACTCGTAAATTTTAGCCAGCGCAAGGTAAGGCTCGGGCATAAAAGGCGTTTTTTGTTGCGCTTGTTTAAGATATTCAATCGCGCCGTCATAGTCGTTGTGGGTTATATAAAGGTCCGCAATTTGCAAGGAAATTAAACCCGACATTTTGGGATATTTTTTACTTATCTCTTTTAAAAAAGCAACAGCTTTGTCGCTGTCTATGCTGGTTAAAAGAGTTATGTATTTAAAAATAGTTTCGGGGTTTTCGGGGTCTTTTTCTATTGCTTTTTCGTAGGAAGAAAGCGCCTCGTTAAAGCGGCCTTTGCTCCACAGCCACGTCGCGTAAAGGCTTACGGTAGAGGCCGCATCGGGGGCAACTTCCATAAGTATGGGGACATATTTATCCATTACTTCCGTATTTTCCGCATCTACGGCAAGGTCTATTATGCTTTTTACTATGGCGGGGTCTTTAGGTTTTTGCTCGTCTAATTTTATGTAAAGTTCAAGTGCGGTTTTGGGGTCGCCGTTTTTTTGTTCCCACGCGGCGGAAATAAAGTTTTGATAGAAATCGCTTGAAAGATTATTTTCGCCCGCAACTTCCCCCTGCGCGGCGGCAGCGGCACAAACGGGCAAAAGAAGAAAAAGAAAAATTGAGTTTAGTTTTATTTTCATAAGTTAAGGCGCATCAGCGCCGCGTCCTGACTGTTATTATAAAACTTTTTACGCAAAGATACTGTTTTAAATAAAAACTTTTCGTAAAGTTTCATCGCGGGCGCGTTGGTTACATTAACTTCCAGCGTAATATTTTTAACACCCTGCGCCGCAAGTTCTTTAATACTTTCGCCCAAAACAAAAGAGCCCAAGCCGCGCCTTAAACAATTACCGAAAACGGCAAAGTTGGTAAGTTCCGCGTCGGGCGCGACAACTCTGTAACTTATAAAAGCAATTATTGTATTGTTTTCCCGCACGGTGTAAACACGGGTGCACGGTTGGTTAATTTCCTGCAAAAATTCCGGCGCGTTCCAATGCGCGCTAAAAGGATTTGCGCCCGCAACTTCCGCCAGACGGTTAATATCTGCGGGTAAGGCGGGCTGCAGCCTCATTTATTGCCCAACTCAAAACGGGCGGGTTTTAAGTAGAGCGGTTCCAAAACATCTTTATTATCACGTTCGCTTTGCGCAAAGTCCAGCATTGTCTGCGGCAGAACTTTTGATATTTTGGCGGAGGCATAAGTATATTGCTTGGAAAGTAAGCCGCTTAAAGGCAATCTTTCTTTATCCCAGCCCGTTACAAAAAGCGGTTTTTGCTGCTTTGCCAAAAGTTCCTGCAAAGCTTCAAAGGAAAGCCATACAGGCTTATTATCCCCGTCGTAAACACAAGCAAAATATTCTTCCCTGAAAGCATGCACCACAACGGCAATAATGCCGTCTTTATTTTCTTTAAGCCAGTTTTTGTATTCTTTGGAATTTTCTGCCTGATACTTTAATATTTCAAATATATCCGCGCTGGCGGCGTGCGTATTTAATAAAGAATTAAGCATAGAAGCCAGCGTTATGCCTATCCTTATGCCCGTAAATCTGCCCGGGCCTTTTACAAAAAAGAAGTGTGTGGTAGCGTTAAACTTAACGCCCGCTTTAGCGTAAAGCCTTCTTATGATAGTAAAAAGGTATTCCTCCTGCTTAATTCCGCCGTGCTTGGCGGTGTATGTTTTGCCGCCCGCCTTAAGGGCAAGCAGAAGCGGGGCGGAGGAACTGTCCAAAGCTAAAACTACCGATTTATCCTGTTGCATAATTCCTTTAATAACGCGGCGGAAGCGCGGCCGTTGGCCTTAAACGCAATACTGCGCCTGTTATCCTGTTTTAAATTTACGTCAATTTCCAGCCTGTCGGACGGAAAGAAATCTTTTGACGGGTCTGGCCATTCGGCAAGTATAAGGGCTTTTTCGTCCTGCAAAAGTTCCTCAAAACCGAGGTTGAACATTTCCACCTCGTTAAGCCTGAACAAATCTATATGATGTATGGTTATTTGTTTGTTTTGGTACTTCTTCATTAAGCTGAAGCTTGCGCTGACGGGCCTTTTTTTAAATCCGAAATAATTGGCAATCGCGCTTACCATAACCGTTTTGCCCGCGCCTATCGGCCCGCGGAAGAAAATAATCTCCCCCCCTTTAAGGCAGGCGGCTAAAGCGGCGGCAAGTTTTTGTGTTTCTTCCACGCAGGAGGTTTCAACCGTAAAATCGCTCATAGCACCACCCGTACGGAAACTTCCTTCCCTTCAAAAAAAGCGGATTGCAACGCGGAAGGGTCCTTCATATCTTTTCCGTCGACATTGTAGTAATATTTATATTCGCCCTGCGGCAGTATAACAGTTTTGGAAAATGTACCCGAACCCGTATTTTCAAGTTCAAGTTTATGCCTGCCCCAAAGGTTAAACTCCGCAATAAGAACAACCTCTTTGGCTCTTGGCGATTTAAAATTAAATTTTACATTGCGCGGCTGCATTGCCTGCGCGTGATGCGCCTGACAGGCGGGAAGCTCCGCCGCGGGTTGTTTTGTTTGTGCGGCGGCGTATTTTTTGGCAAAAGCGCCATATCCGTAACCGACGGAAATAATGGTAATTACGGAAGCCGCCAAAGCAACCGTATAAAATAAAACAGACGGAAGGGATAAACCTTTATTGTTCATCTATAAATTCCCTTATATAAAGTTTCGCGCCTAAAGATTCTGCAAATTCTTTTGTCTTTTTAACGTCAACATTCTGCTTATCTACTATGGACACAATTACATTATCCATCTTTTGCGCGCACAAGCGTATAAAATCCAAAACAGATTCATAACCGTCTTTGGCATATTCCTGTTTGGGGCGTACCAAAGCGGCCCATTCTTCCTTATAAGGAGAGTTCATGCTTATATTTATTTTATCTAAAACTTTAGCCAAGTCGCCCGTAATATCACGCCCATGGACGATATTGCCAAGCCCGATAGTGTTAAGACGTATGGCAAACGGTTTTAACTGCCCGCTTTTAATTTTATCTTTTAAGGTTTGGGCAATTTCTAACAGGACGGGGAGGCGCATTGTAGGCTCGCCGTATCCGCAAAAAACAACTTCTTCTACGGGCTGTTCCTGTATGCCTTGGTATAATTCCGCCAAAACTTGCGCGGCGGAAGGCTCCTGCCCGCAAAGGTTAAGATTATATTGATGGAAACGCATTGCAAATGTTGTTTTAATACAAAAAACGCACGCATTTGGACACCTGTTTGTAAGGTTAATATAAAGCGCGTTTTTAAATCTGTAAACTATTTTTGGCGTATTGTCTGTCATAATAAAATTATAGCATTATGAGGATATTTTATTAAAATTTTACGAGATATTTAAGGCGGTGGCAATAAAAGCAAATAATTGATAAAATATATAAATAGAAAGATTTTGGAGAGGTGGCCGAGCGGTTTAAGGCGCTTGTCTTGAAAACAAGTGTGCTAGAAATGGCACCGTGGGTTCGAATCCCTCCCTCTCCGTGCGAATTTAAAATACCCCCTTTTTTTAGGGGGTATTTTTAATTTGCGGGTGGGAAGCAATGCCAACTGCTTGGCACGCGGGGGCGGCTCGCACTTGCGTCGGGATTCGAAGTGCGTAAGCGCACCCCTGTGGCGTAGCGTTATTTTTGTTTAAGCAAGTTTTCCTGCGAAAGGCAAAAATCGCGAGCCCTGCCTGCAGGAAAAATCCGTCAGGATTTTTACCGGAAGGCGAACCCTCCATCTCCCATAAAGAGCTGTTTTGATAAATAATGCCAACTGCTTGGCACGCGGGGGGCGGCTCGCACTTGCGTTGGGATTCTAAGTGCGTAAGCGCACCCCTGTGGCGGAGTAGCATTATTTTTGTTTGAGCAAGTTTTTCTGCGAAAGGCAAATAGTATCCTAATTATCAATATTTTTTGTAAACTCATATATATAATTAAATCAATGGAAAATTATTTATGAAATCCAACCAATTTCTTGTATTTTCTGCCTGTTTTATATTCGCCGCGGCTCCGCTATTTGCGGAAGATTCAGCTCAGACCTTCTCTTTAAATCAATATATAAAAGCCTTCATCAACAATTCCCCCGCCGTTGCAAAGGAATACAATAATCTTAAAAAACAGGAACTTGTTTTGGAAAATGATTTTATATCGTTTTTCCTTCCGTCGGCCTCTTTCGGAGCAGGAACGCAAATACTATCGCAAAACACGGGCGGGGTTAAAATAAATAATCCTTTTGATTTTTCACTATCGGCAGACTGGAATTTATTTAATAGCTTTAAAGACTATTTAAAATATAAACAACAAAACAACAGTTTAAAAACAGCTCAAATAGCTTTTACAAATAAACTGCAAGACAAAGTGCTTGAGGCAATTAATATATATTACAACCTCAAACTTAAAGAAAGTTTGCTGGCCGTTGCGCAAAGCGATCTTAATGATAAAAAAGAAATGGCAGAACTTACCGCTTATCTTTATAAAAACGGATTGCGCGGGTATTCTGACTTATTACAAAGCGAAAATACATTTAAAAATGCGCAGCTTCTTTTCGAAAAACAAAAGGCCGACTATACAACCGCTTTAATCATTTTCAACAACCAAATAGGCAGGGACATCTCCGCCACCGCAAAATTGGAACATAATATAGATTCCGTTAGCGCTTACATACTGCCCGAATACGAAGAGGATTTTAAAACCGCAATGCTTAACCGTCAGGATATTACAACAGGCATCCTTGAACTGCAAAATGCAGAAATTGCAGAAACTCTGACAAAAAAAGAAAATGCTCCGTCCTTAACATCGGGCCTTCTTTTTAATAATTATTCTAAAGATTTATTTTCTAGGGCGGATAATCATTCTGACTACAGCTTGGCGGTAAGACTGAATATTCCTATAGGTTTCTTTTGGATAGATAAAGCAAATTCCAACAAAATCGCTCGTTTGGAATTATTAAATAATAATTTGGACTTTGAATCTTTAATAAGAGAAGTAAGAGAAAAGGTATCCTCCGCCAGAACAGCCATTTTACTTGACTCCTCCGCTTTGGAAATATCATCAAATAATCTTAAAGTCGCAAAAGAAAGGCTTGATATTACAAGACGCAAATACAATGACGGGCAAACAAGCGCAACGGAACTTGCCAGAGCGCAAGAGGCTTATTTGTCTGCCCAAATTGACGAAACGAACTATAAATATAATTATCATCTGGATACTTTCCAATACAAACGCGCGCTCGGTCTTGCAATATACGACGAAACAGAGCTTAATTTTAACCCTGATTCTCTGATAAAACAGAAAATCAAACAAAACAATCAGTTTTTACTTAATTTATAAAAGGACGCCCTATGAAAAAAATAAAAAACGTATTTAAGTTTATTTTAAGCGCTAAGTTTTTGGTGCCTGTATTAGTTTTAATTTTGGCGGCATCGGCCTATTATATAGGACAAAGAAGGAAAAACAAAAATCTTGATGAGCTTATGACCGCAAAAATAACCAAAGGTGATATAACTGTGGTTATACAGAAAGAAGGCTATTTACAACCTCAAAAATCGTCGGAAATAAGCTCAAGAGTGAGCGGAAGAATAGGAAAAATATTAGTTAAAGAAGGCGATACTGTAAAAAAAGGCGCAAAGCTGGCAGTTATACTGCCGGGGCAAAGCGATTATGACAAATTTGTCCCCGTAGATATATATTCCCCCATAGAAGGAATGGTTTTGCGCTGCCTTAACGAAAGGAGTGACAGTTCATCAAAAACCTCTTTCACTCTTCCTGAAGAAGGCAAATTTATCAGCGGCTCGCAGGATAGTCCTAAACCAACCTGCCTGATGAAAATAATTGTTCCCGGTAAATATTCCATACCTGTCAAAATAGAAGAAAAAGACATAGCCCTTATAAAAAAGAATATGCCTGTTAACATTTCCGTATCCTCAATTAAAGACAGTTCTTACCGCGGCACAATATCGTTTATCTCTCCCCAGCCGGAAATAAAAGAAGAAAATTACTGGGACCCGGAATCAAGCAGGATAGAATTTGTTGTTGTAGCCGATACTTTGGACCGGATAAAAGATCTGCTTATAGGTTTAAGCGCAATGGTTAAAATAGAATTATCGTCAAAAAAAGATGTTTTGGTTATACCCAATATTGCTATTTATGAAGAAATGGACCAACTTAACAACAAACTCTCTTTCTATGTTTATAAAAACACGGAAGGAAGAAAAGCTAAAAAAATAAAAGTGGACCTTGGTTTACGCAATGATAGTACATCTGAACTCTTAAACGGGCCTGATGTAGGGCTTAAAGAAAACGATGTCCTTATCGTTGATATACACGGAGAAGGGGTGGAAATCCTTTGAGTAAAATTATGCCGCAAATAATAGTATGCGAAAATTTAAAAAAGACTTATAGAGGCCAAGGAATAGAATTTGAGGCCCTTAAGGGCTTATCTTTTAGCATACCGCAAGGAGAGCTTACGGCTATAACCGGCCCCAGCGGTTGCGGCAAAAGCACTCTGCTTAATATCTTAGGGTTGCTGGACAATGAAATTGAAGGAAATTATTTTTTGAACGGGAAATCCCTTAAAGATATGAAAGATTCCCTTAGAACCGCTTTACGCAGAAGTATGATAGGCTTCGTTTTTCAAAACTTCAATTTACTAAATAATATCAGCATATTAGAAAATATTAAGCTGCCCTTATTATATAACGGCAAGACTGCCGCCGAAGCGGAAAAGAGGGCTTTGGAACTTTTGGCATTGGTAGATCTTTCCTCAAAGAAAAATAATACACCGCTGCAAATATCCGGCGGGCAAAAACAGCGCGTATGTATTGCCAGAGCCTTGGCCAACGACCCAAAACTGATAATAGCAGATGAGCCTACGGGAAACTTAGATATAAAAAGCGGTGCAGAGGTAATGGACATATTTAAAAAGATACATAGCCTTGGTTACAATATAATTATGGTTACACATGATATCTCTCTTGCAAAAAATGCGGAAAGAATCATCACAATAGTTGACGGGAGAATAACCGATGATAAGCAGATTGCTGATCGCCTGTAAAATAGGCCTAAGTGAGATTCTTAACAACAAGATGCGCTCCTTTTTAAGCATATTTGCGGTATCAATAGGCGTGTTCACGTTTATCTTTGTTTTTTCCTCAATAAACTATGCAAAAAAAGAAGAAAATAAACTCTTATCAATTTTAGGCCGCAATACAATACTTATGCGGCTTGAACCTGAGCAATCAATAATCATCAGACTTGATTTCAATCACTTAAAAGAGATATTCTCCCTGTCAAAAGACATACTAAGCGTATCTCCATTCCACCAAGATTTTATATTTTTCCCGTTTGAAGGAACATTTTCCACGGCGAAACTGGCGGGAATAACCCCTGCTTTTACAAAAATTAACTGGCTTTACAAATTAAAAGAAGGCCGTATGATTACCTGGGATGATGTGCTGGAAAAAAGAAAGGTGGCCGTATTGGTCAAAGATCCCCCATCTAACAGAGGAAATGGTGATTATCCAACCATTAATTTGGAAACTATCAGAACCGATTTCAAGTGGATAGTTTACAATAAAGCCATGCTTGGCAAGCAAATAAATTTTATGCAGGATTATTATACGATAGTGGGTGTTTTAGAAGCACCGCTTTATAAAAATGATTTTAGAATAAATCCCCAAGCATATGATTTTTTACTCCCCATCACCTCCCTTAAAGATACGGAAAAAAACTTAGGCTATGCCTTTGCTTTTATAGAAGTTAACCATCCAGAAAACGTAAACAGCGTAAAAGCAAAACTTACAGCTTATCTGCGCAAAAAACACGGTAACAGAGAAGAAAAATTTAAAATAGAAAAAGTATCGGACATCGCGGCGGAAAAACGCAATGCCATACGTCAAAATATACTTCTTATTTCCGTTCTGGGGTTAATTGCAATGATTTCCGGCGGGGTAGGAATAATGAATGTTATTCTTGCCACCATATATGCAAGAACAAAAGAAATAGGCATACGCCGCGCTATTGGCGCTTCTAAGGCAGATATTTTTTGGCAATTCTCTTTTGAAGCTATCGCTCTTAATATATTAGGGGCTTGCGCGGGATATATAATTACCCTGTTTGCAATAGATTATACCAGCAAAATTATAAAGATGCAGACGGATCTGGACGTATATGCCATATTGTATGCTTTCCTGCTTGCGGGTATTACAGGTTTTCTCTTCTCTCTATATCCTGCCATTAAAGCGGCGGGAATGAACCCTATAGAAAGTCTTAAATCAGAATAAAACCCCCGCGCCATAAGGAACGGGGGTTGTTTTATTTTAAACCTTTAAACAGTTTTATAAAGAGCCGTACTTTGCAAAATTAATTTGCTTTTTTGTAGGTACGCTTAAGTTAATCTGCCTCTTTTTCAACTGCTGGTCTGACGTTACCATACTTAAAAACCTCTTCATTTCAGCCTTAGGCATTAAAGAAATTTCGTGTATAGTATTAGACATCATAATAAGCGCGTCGGTAAGTTCTCTGTCTTTTTGCACTCGCGCTAAGGTATCGGCGTCGGCCTTCAAAAACAAAGCGGGATTTGCGCGCAGCCTGTCCACTCGTGGATTAGCCATTGTCGCGCTGTTAACCAAAAACGCACCCGTAAACAAAGTGGCTACAATGCCAAAGCGCTTAAATGTTTTTGGCAGAACTCTTGCTAAGGCTGGTTCTTCCCTTACGGCTTTTTCTATCACTTGGCGCGCTACGGCAGTTTCGCCCTTGGCCTCGTAATCTCTAACACTTTCAAGAAATTTCGCCATATCTTTTGATGCGGCAAGGACGAAAGGAAGGTCCTCTTTAACAATGCTTTCCTCTATCCAAAACTTAAGTTGCGGCGCTTTTGGAGAAAGCCTTAATCTTTTGTAAAGTTCAGCCTTTTTTATGTAATATTCGGAAGGTATATCCGCAGCATCTTTCGGCAAAGATTCAAGCAAAGCTTTAAGTTCCCGCACATAGGCGGCAGAGGATTTGTCCGAACCTAAAATTTTAATATTATCGGCAAGTTCAAAGGATTCTATATTAGCGTAAATTCGCCCCGGGCCGTCAATATCAAGATATTTAACAAGCGCGGGATTTTGCGTTTTGTACGCGTATATATAGGCGGCGCCATGTAAAAGATTGGTTTCGTAGGCTTTGCTAAGTCGCTCTTTTACAATGTTAAGGGCAGCCCTTTCCTGCAACAGTTCGCCTTCCACATTTTGTTTTGCCTTTTCCGCAAGTCGTCTGGAGGATTCTACCGCATTCAGTTTGGCATTTCTGGTATCGGCCATTTTTAGTGCGGCATCTCTGGCTTGCAAAGCTTTGCGAAGGTAGCTTTCTCCCAGTTGCATTTTTTTATCTGCCGCTCTTTTAAGCAAACGAGCATGTATGGCCCATAAAGCCCCCACGCTGCCTGCCGTTATAGCGGAAGTCAGGGCGTAATCGCCCAGACCAAGGTAACCATCGCTGGTTTTATTAATATTTTCTATGTCCTTTTTGGTGCGTTCCTGGTAATCTTTTAATGTTTTATTATCAGCACCAAAGGCGTACATATTACCGCCCGAAAGGACAGCGATAGCAAGTATCGCAGTCATTATTTTATTTATCGCTTTCATTTTGTACTCCTGCCACAAACCCCTGCAAACAAACAACGGGGGTCTTCTACACGGATGTAGTTTAACAAGTTTGCTTTTATTTTATTTTCCGTTTGACTTGTCAGTTGGAGAGTTATACCGGTTGTCTTACTGTGTTTTATTTAAGGCGGTGTATTGTTGCTGCACGGCTAATCTTTTCCGCACGGGTGTTTACCCTGCAATACAAGCCTATATAAATTATATTATTTATTTAGCTGCTGTGCAAAAGTTTACCTTTTAATATTTCCCCATAATAGCTTTAAGCACTTCTTTTGAAGGCATCACTATATTTGCGGGTTTTTCACGCTTTTCATACGGGGAGCGGACATCGCTTTTAAGCGCCACCAAACCGAAAGAGGACGCTAATATAAATTTTATCTGCCTTCTTGCTCTGTATGGCACCTGCCCTGCTATATACTTGCCCGCGCCGCGCCATAGCGTACGCCTTGCCGCTATTAATACAGAGGCCCTTAAAGCCTGTTTTACGGGCAGAAGCCTTACTATAATCTTACCCGTTCCCTTTGCGGCAACGCCCAAAACTTTAAAAGCTTTCATTACCAACAACCACTCGGTGCAAACTTCAGCCCCGCCCTGCACTGTTACGCAAACGGAGGTGGCGGGATGCGTCTGCCAAACAGCTTTGCCTATGGCGTATGCGAAATTTTGATATTGTTCGTCCCAACCCTCAAGTGAAAGGTTTTCGTTATAGGCAGAGGCAAGTTCAAGCCCGTAAATTGCGAAGAGAAAATAATTTTGAAAGTCCGTCCCCTCCCCGTTTACTTTTGCGTATCTTATAATAAAACTGTTCATTTTGCGATAATCGCCGCTTATAGCATAGGTGTTAAACAGCGCTGTTATAAGGTTAAAAGAAATATTATGCCTGTGTCCGTCGGGGGTTGTCATAAAACCGCCGTCTTTTGCCACACCCGGCAGCGGGTTTTGCAAATAGGCCGACCTTTCCACAAAATTACCCGTGGTTATCATACTTTTAAAAAAACTGTCGTCTTTATTCTTTGCAAAAAAAGATACCGTGTACATAAAAGATTTTACCGCAGTATATTGATTGCTAACCTTAAAACCCAAAATATTATTTTCCACTTCGGCATATTTAAGCCTTTCGCCGTAACTATAGATAATTCTTTCCAACTCGGCGGACATAAAGCGTTGCTGATATGGCGTAAGATACACCACTTCCGCCAACGCGCGGGCGGACCAAACCTGCGCCGCGGGATTGCCGTAAGGGTCCCGCACATTATTTATTAAAGAGGAAAGCATATCCCTGCCCGCGCTTACATTGGCAACAAGCGACGCCGCTATAATTGAATAGCGGTAATACAAACTGTGCTGCGGCTCGGTATCGCTGTAAGGTTGTTTTAATTTGTCCGATAGAAAAGATACAAGCATGCGGGAATCTTCCGCATTAAATTGCACTTCCGGCAAGATAGAAGTTAAAAAGGAAAGTTCGCATTTAAGCGGGCCGTTATAGTCCTGCGCGCAGGATTTTTCCGTATAAACATTGTCCGAAGCTATATATTTTTGGTCAGAAAGTATTTGCAACAGTTCGTAAGCTTTTGAATCTTTTTGGTTTACGGCATACGCCCACGAAGTTATTGTAAGTTTTGCGGGACGCTTTGCTGCTATCACGGGCAAGTTAAAGTTAAATTTATTTTCTTTTTTAAGAGCGGCGGAGTTAAAAACAATCTTGGAATCATATATCTGGGCAAAGGCAGGCAAGGCCGTCTGCGCGGTAAAAACCGCAGCCAGCAATAACGCCGCCGTTGTTTTGGCAAATATCTTCATACTATAAATAGTATAAGGTTTTGCCGTAAAATTAAAGAGCCATCGGGCCTATGCCTTATGGTTTTTTGGGCCTACCTTAAAGCAGGCCCGCCGAGGCCCACACCCTACAGACATAAGCAAAATAAAGAGGGTAAAAAGAACGCTTTATATTGTGATAAAAATTTGTACAATAAAACTAAATATTTTACCTTAAAGGCGGATTTATGCAGGAAGAATATCTTTTTTACTTTATCGGTTTTCTGGGCCTTTTGATATGCGGGGCAGGCGCGCGCCTTATAAAAAATTCCCCCATTTACAAAAAAGGAACAAAGCAAACCGAGGGCGTTATAGAAAGCTATGTTTCCTTCTCAAAAGATTTATACAATCCCAAGGTAAGTTTTAAAGCAGGCGAAAATAAAATAGTTTTTACAAGTTCTTACTCCAGCAATATAAAGCCGGTAGTCGGTAAGGCCGTAAAAGTTATTTACCACCCTGCCGCGCCCGAAAATGCGGAAATTAAATCTATCTTCAGCGTACTGCTGCCTGCCTTTATAGCCTTGCTTGGTTTCTGCGTAAGCGCGGCCTGCGCTTTTAAGATACTTCACCTGCTAAAACCCTAAACCCCTGCGGGGCGGGCCTTATAAAAGCTATAATATAAGTGATGACCAATAAAACTTTTGACGCACTGGGTTTATCCCGCCAAACGCTGGAAGCAATAAAAAAAATTAATTATTCCACCCCGATGCCCGTACAGGCAGAGGTTATTCCGTTTGTACTTAACGGCAAAGATGTTATTGCCTCCGCACAAACGGGCAGCGGCAAAACAGCCGCTTTTACAATTCCCCTTCTTGATATTTTAAGGAAAAAAGAAGATGCGCGCTGCCTTATCGTTGCGCCTACAAGGGAACTTGCCCAGCAAATATATAAAGTTTTAGGGGAACTTTCCGCAGGGAGCGAAATTCCCTCCGCGCTTATTGTCGGCGGTAAATTTATGCAGGACCAGCTTAAAAAACTTAAAAAGAACCCGCGCTTTATCATCGGCACACCCGGCCGCTTAAACGACCATATCAAACGCAAAAGCCTTGTTTTAGACAATGTAAAATATGTGGTATGGGACGAAATGGACAAAATGCTTGCGCTCGGCTTTATCCACCAAATAGAACATATTATCAAACATTTACCGACGGAAAAGCAAACTTTAATGTTCTCCGCAACTTTCCCCAAAAGGGTTTTAAATTTGGCGGAAGTATATTTGACCGACCCTGCAAGAGTTGTTATAGATTCACTCAACAGCGTATCGCAGAACATAGAACAGAAAACTCTTACCACGGAACATAACCTTAAGTCAACCGAACTTAAAAGAATAATTACGGAAACAGAAGGCCAAATGATTGTGTTTACCAAAACGCAAAGAGCGACGGAAAGCACGGCAAAAGCTTTATGTGCGGAAGGCATTAAAGCAATGGCTTTGCACGGCGCGTTAAGGCAGAGCAAAAGGGAAACAATTGTAAGGGAATTCCGCGCGAATAATTTTAAAGTTCTTGTTGCTACCGACGTAGCGGCAAGAGGTTTGGACATACCCAAAATATCCTGCGTAATTAACTACGACTTGCCGCAATCGCCCGAAGATTATATACACAGAATCGGCAGAACGGGCAGAATTAACCAAAAAGGCTTGGCGATAAGCATTTTAACAAAAGCCGATAAAAAACATTGGCAGGAAATAAGAAACTTTTTAACCACGGGCGACGAGCAGGAACTTACCGAACAGGAAAAGAAGAACTTTCAAGCCGCGTTGGAAAAAGAAAGAGCATCAGACCCGTTTTCCAAACACAAACACAGAGGCAGCCCCTCGGCCGAAAGAAATAAAAAATCTAAAACCGACGGCCCCAGAATGCACGGCAGCAGAAACTATCCGCCCAAACAGCGTGTTGATACCCGCCCCAAAGCCATGCGGGAGGAAAAATCTTTTACCGCCAAGCAAGACGACGTGGCCGCCGTACTTAGCAATACCAAACCGCAAGAAAAGCGTGATAAAAAAGATTTTAAAAAGCATACGGACGCGCCTAAAAAACAGTACGGACATCACGATAAAAACAGCAGATATACCCGTGAAGCCAAACACGACCGCGGCAACAAACCAAATCATACGGGCAGAGAAGAGCGCGGCGAATATAACAAAAAGAAAGATTATGTTTTTACGCCTTTCAAAAAATCATTCGTAGGCGACAAAAAGAAAGACGGAGATAAAAGGAAAGACGATAATAAAAAAACCTACGGTAAAGAAGTTGCCAAGCGCTGGGCAAAAAAGCTGCACGGCGACGGTAAAAAGCAGGGTTTTGGCAATAAAAATTTTAAAAACAAAAACAAATTTAAAAGAAGATAAACAAAGAGGACGCAACGGGTTTTGATTTTCTTCTAATTTGATATACTTGAGTATATGTTAGCGACATTTTTTAGAATAATAATAGTTATGGCGGTTTTTTTGGCGGGAACGCTTGTCGGCAATATTTATATGCCGCAGAAAAAGCTGGAAACTTCGGCTTTGGTTTCCCTCAAAGAGCCTGAAACCGCCGTTGACCTTAAATCTTCGCCCGATACCGCCGCCGCGATGGCTGATTTAAAAGAATTAAACACCCTTCTGCCGCAGGAAGTTAAGGACGACGAAAATGTGTTTTCGCTAAACACAAATATAGAAAAAACTTTGCTTTTGCAATCCTACCTCGCCGCTAAATATAAATACGAAATAGAACTTTTAAGAGCCTCCGCCACGCCCGAGCAGAGAGATGATTTTATAAAAGCCCGCAACAACTATAATGCTATAACGGCGCTTATACAGCAAACATATCCGCAAATACAGGAAAGCGAGGTGGAAATACTTTCCCCCGCACAACCTGCCGCCGCCCCGCTTGAAGAAGTCCTCCCGCAAGCAGCGCAGCCCGCACAAGCCGCAAATATCCAGCAAGCAACTCCGTCGGCAACAACAGCCGCGCAACCTGTAAAATCCGTTCAAGCGATACAACCAACACCTGTAGCCGACGCAGCTAAACCTGCGGCAACGATACAGGCGTCAATACCCGCAGTTGCTGCTTCTGCACCTATATCCCCCGTAAAAACGGAAAAACCCGCAAACAATCTTGCGGGCGATATTCCGTCGTCAAAATAATTTTTTTAATTGAGAAGTTTGTAGGTAAGCGCGCCCAAATAAACGGACGCAAGGCAAAGTATTACCGTGCCTGAAACATAATAAAAAGCTTTTAAATGGCTGGCGGCTTTAAGCATTGTAAGGCTTTCCAATCCGAAGGCCGAAAAAGTTGTAAACCCGCCCAACAGGCCAGCTATAAGAAAGTATTTAACATACAGCGCCGTCTTAAAATCCACCTCGGCAAGAAATCCTATCAAAAAACAGCCCAAGAAGTTAACGGCAAAAGTGGCAAAATAAGAATGAGGACTAAAATAAGATTGAAACAAAACCCCTACGCCATATCTTAAAACCGCACCCAAAGAACCGCCCAAACCGACCGCAAAAGCATTTATCATAAAACATAACCGCCTTTAAACTCTATATATAAATTTTAGAATATTTTATTTGCTTTCGGCAGCTTTTACATCGCTGTATAATTCCCAAAAGCCTCTGCCGCCTTCCTTAACGTGGTACAAGGCCTCGTCGGCACGGTTGATAAGGTCTGCGGGTTCTTCGCTGTCATAGGGATAGACGGATATACCCTGACTGATGGTAAGTTTAATCTCTTCCCCTCTTGTAAGGCGTTTGGGGAGTTCTATATTTCTTACTCTTTCGGAAAGTCTTTTGGCAATATTTTTTGCCTCTTCGCCCGTCGTACGCGGCAAAAGTATCAAAATTTCGTCCCCGCCGTAGCGGCACGGAATATCTGTTTGGCGCAGGCTGTTTCTTATCACTTCGCTCACGGCTTTTAAAGCCTCGTCGCCCAAAATATGGCCGTAAGTATCATTGATATTTTTAAAGTGGTCCAAGTCCATAAGTATCAACGAGAAAGTTAAATTGAAACGTTTGGAGCGGTAAATTTCCTGCGCTAAGTTTTCGTTAAAAAATCTTCTAAGGCAAAGCTTTGTAAGCTCGTCGTAGTTAGAGAGTTCCTGCACCTTTTCAAACAGTCTGGCATTATCTATGGCAAGCGCGACCTGCGTGGAAAATTGTTTTAAAGATAAAATATCTTCTTCCGATATAGATACGCGCGAAAGCATATTATCAAAAACAAGCCAGCCGAGGTTTTTATTTTGCAGCACAAGCGGCAAAGTTAACACTATGTCGGACCTGGCTATAAGCGGGCAGGAATGAGCATCTTCCTGACAGTCAACAATAAACTTTCTGTGTATGTCGGCGGCGGAGTCTATGGTTTTAACTTCGCCTGAAATATCTGCGCTGTAAGCCTCGTCCAGTTTATTTGTTTTAGGGTCGGTAAGATATAAAGATGTTCTGTCAAAGTGGAAGGTTTTTTGTATATTGCGCACAATTTCGCTAAGGCTGTCGCTTAGACGGATAGAAGTGGCAAATACGCGCGCCAGTTCGTTTAAAGCCTGCGCGCGGCGCAACTGGGCCGTGTTATAATAATCAACTTCCGTCATATTTATTTTTACGGAAAGTTCGCGGCAGAGGCCTCTTAAAATTTCCCTGTCTTCTGGCGTAAACGGCTTGTTTTGTTTAAGCCTTTCCACCCTTAGCACGCCGTACTGGCTGCGCGAAATGGTGCCGCTTTTTAATGATTTTAAACTGTCTAAAGGAGTTCTCCACTTTATAAGGCCGTATATAGCGGGATAGTCCAAAGCGGGAGAATCTATAACGCCGTCCTGCAAAAATTTTATAATCTCGGGCGAGTCTTTATCCACAAATACATCTTCCTGCAAGTAATAACACACGCCGTCTTTACACATTGTGCGCTGGGAGATTATGGATTTTTCGTCCACCCAGTCGAAAAAGAAAAGCCTGTCCGCGTCAAGGTAATCTGCCACCATCGGCAGGGCTTTACGCAACAGACTGTCAATGCTAAAGTACCTGTCCGAGAGGCTTTGATAAAAGTCGTAAAATAAATTAGTGCGTTTTGTTTGCATAAATTATTCGTTATAGAGGCTTAAGATACCCTCAACCTCTTCCTTGGCTTTTTTAAGCTGCTCTTTTAAAGTTTCAGGCCCGTATTTGTGCATTATTATGCTGCTTGCCACCGCGGACATAACATTAGACATAACTTCCATTATGGTCCCCGTCGCTATGTGATTAGGCAATGTGCGCGCGCCCGCAATAATATTTGTATAGTTTTGCAAACGCTGCGGGGAGGAAAGCAAAAACTTTTCAAAGCCTGATTCCGACGCGGGAAAGACTTCCGTCTTAGAGGCGTATTCAAGTTGCTTTTCCGGGCGGGTAATCCATTTTAAAAGTGTTAAAGCGTGTTCGGGGCTGTCGCTGCCGCGCGGAATAACAAAGTTAACGCCGCTTAAGTAGTTGATATAATTTGCGCCCGTTTTAGGCACGGGAAGGGTTTTTACGTCAAAGTCTTTATGGCGGCCCTCAAAAATGGAAATACCCTGCTTACGCGTAATTATAAGGCTGGATTTACCTGCGGAAATATTGCCGATGGAACTTCTTTCCGTAAGTATCGGCATATATTCTTTTGCGGCAAGATTGATAAAATCAGCCATGCCTTCTTCAAATTCTTTTGTGCCAAAACCGCAGCTGCCGTCCTTAATATTAAACAAATCCGCGCCCCTGCCCCACAAACACGGCAAAACGGAACGGTGGGAAAGCGAGCCGCGCCAGTCGCTGTTTTGCATTGGCATATAGCCCTCGGCCCCTTCAAAATATTTTTTAAGTTCGCCGCAGGCGTGCAAAAGGCCGCCCCACGTGGAAAGCAGTTTAGCGGGGTCGTCGGAAATAAGTTTTAAATGGTCGTTACGATAGTGCAGCGCGGTAATATCCATCCACCACGGGTAGGAGTAAATATCAACGCTGTCTTTTTTGTAGCAATGCGGTTTTAAAGGGTCAAGGCAGTTATCAACGCGCAGGGTTTTATCAAGTTCGGTAAGGTTTAAAATCATATTGGCTTTGTTTAGCAAAGCCGTCCAGTAATGCGGAATTGCGACGAGGTCTGGGTAATCTTCGTGGCCGATTTCGTGTTTTAATGTAAAAATTCTTGCCCACAAGGTTCGACGGTTAATTATTTTAATTTTAACCTCAATACCCGGGTTTTCACTTTTAAAAGCCTCAAGAAAACTTTCCATCACCGCCTGAGTATGTGTTGCATTATCAGGCATCATCCACAAGATCATTTTTTAGACCAGCTCCTCAGAACCATATTGGGATTTATGGCTATGCTCCTTTGCGCTTCCTTTTTAAAGGCAATTTTTTTGTGCGCGCAAAGCGCTATCATAGCCGCATTATCCGACGACAAAGACCTTAAAACAAACCTGGCGTTAATCCCCTGTTTCTGCGCAGCGGCAACCATTTTATCTCTAAGCAGTCCGTTTGCCGCCACTCCGCCGCCAACCGCTATATTTTTTACTTTAAACTTTTTTGCGGCGTCCACCGTCTTTTTTACTAAAGTATCTACAACCGCTTCCTGAAAGCCCGCACAAATATCGGGTATGCTTATATTTTTATTATCTCTTAAATAATAACTTACCGCGGTTTTAATACCGCTGAAAGAAAATTCAAATGTCCCCGGCATTAACGGGCGCGGGAATTTTATTGCCTGCGGATTTCCGTTTAAAGCCTGTTTGGAAACTTCAGGCCCGCCGGGATAACCCAAACCCAAAAGTTTTGCAACTTTATCAAAAGCTTCGCCCGCCGCGTCGTCGCGCGTCTTGCCAAGCATTTTATATTCGCCGTAATTTTTAACCAGCCACAGCTCGGTATGCCCTCCTGATACTATAAGGGAAATGAGAGGAAATTCAAGGGGGGCTGACTCGGGAGTACCCGTAAGTTCACACGCGTAAAGGTGGCCTTCCAAATGGTTAACGCCGACGACAGGAACCTCCAAAACTTCCGCCAAAGTTTCCGCCGCAACGCGGCCCACCAAAAGCCCTCCGGGTAACCCCGGGCCGTTGGCAACGGCTATAAGATTCGGTTTTACTTCGCCCAAAGCGGCCTTTATTACGCCCGCTATTTTTGCCGCGTGCGCGCGGCTTGCAAGCTCAGGCACTACGCCCGCATATTTTTTGTGTATGTCTATCTGGCTGTAAATTACATTGCTTACAACTTCCTTGCCGTTTTTAAGAAGGGCGGCGGAAGTTTCATCGCAGGTACTTTCTATGCCTAAAATATAAAAATCTTTCACTTTAAGTTTACCTCTTAAGCGGCTGTTTTTTGCTCCGCCGCAGCGGCGGCAGTTGCCGCCTGTTTGCCGCTTAAAACTTCAACGGCTTTATTTAAAACTGGGTCTTCAATTTTATCCGATATCTCGGGCTTGGCTGTTTTTGCCGAGGGAGAATAAATAAAATTGGTTGTATAATAAACAGCCCTTTGCGCTAAGTTTATATCAAAAGGAACCTCGACATCAGGCATAATGCCGCCTGTGGTGTTTGGCGGAGGAACTTTAAAATCTTTATGTATCATACGCCCGAGCGGGGTGTAATATTTTGCCACTGTAATTCTAAGGCCGGAGCCGTCGGGCAACATAATAACCTGCTGCACGCTGCCTTTACCAAAACTTCTTGTACCCAAAAGAACCGCGCGTTTATAATCTTGAAATGCGCCTGCCACAATTTCGCTGCCGCTGGCGGAACCTTCGTTAACAAGTACGGCCACGGGCAAGTTTTCGTACTTGGCTTTGGCGCCGCTCTTGTATTCTTGGAAGAATTCTTTCTTTCTGCCCTTGGTGTAAACTATAAGTTTATTTTCGCCCACAAACATCTTCATCATATCAACGGCACTATCCAAAAGACCGCCGGGGTTAAAGCGTAAATCTATGACGAGGGACTTCATACCTTTATCGGTAAGTGTTTTTAAAGCAGCCTCAAAATCAGCATTGGTATGGCCCGAGAAATCCGCAACATAAATATAACCGATTTCTTTGTTTATCATTCTGGAGAAGATGACTTCAGGCACTATTGTTTCCCTTTTTAAAGTAAATTTTTTATTTGAAACTTTACCTGTTTTGGCGTCTTTTCTTTCCACTTCAATCTTAACTTTTGTACCGACGATACCGCGTAACATTGTAACAGCCTCGTCGCTTTTAAGATTAGCCACAAGTTTATCTTCTATCTTTATAATTTTATCACCCGGTTCCACGCCTGCTTTATAAGCGGGGGTGTTAATCATCGGCGTTACAACCAGCAGCACGCCGTCTTTGGGGGTATTAAGACGCAGGCCTACGCCGCCAAATTCCCCTTTAGTTTCTTCGCGCATCTTCTTCATATCTTCCGCGCTGATAAATTCCGAAAACTGATCCAAGCGGCTTACCATACCGTAAAGCGCGCCCGTTATTAAATCTTTAGGCTTGGTTTCTTCCACATAGCTATCTTGTATTTTGCTCATTACGTCTACAAGTATTTTAAGCTGGTCTAATCCGTTATCCACGCCCGAATAGGCAAAAGGGAAAAGGCTGCCCACAAAAAAAGCGGCTATCGCAAAAACGACATATTTATTAACTTTCTTTTTCATATTTATTTTCCTTTACTTAGCTGTAAGCCAATCCTCAGGGTCTATGGCGGTTGTGCCGACGCGGATTTCAAAATAAACCGCATCTGCGCCGCTGCCCATGCCAGAACCTTGCGTATCTTTGCCCGCCGTGCCTAATATCTGCCCTTTGTGCAGGAGCTGAGTGCGGCGGACGCGGATTTCGCTTAAAAAGCCGTATATCGTAAAGAATCCGCCTTTATGGTCCAAAATAACCACATTGCCGTAAGAGCGGAATTCCCCCGCAAAAATTACCGTACCTTCATCCACGCCTAAAACAGGCTCGTTAACGCGCGCGGATATTTTGATGCCGTCTCTGAATATCCATGTTTTAAGTTCATGCTGATATTCTTTACCAAACTTACTTATTATTTTACCACTAACGGGCCAAGGAAGGGAGTTTTTGTTTATATTAAGCGTAGCGGCGGAAACTTTTGTCCCTGCTTTTTTGGCGGCGGCGGCGCGTTGGCGTTCCGCTTCTTTTAAGATTTTCTCCAGCTGCTCGGCGGAGGCTTTAAGTTCCTTAATTTCGTTTTGCAGCTGTTCGTTGCGGCGGTGGGTATTTTCTAAATCTTCCTGCTTCTTTTTATAGGTGTCTTTTATAACTTCTTTTTGCGTTTCAAGCTTTTCCTTTTTCGCCTCAAGCTCTTTGCTCTTTTCCTTAAAAGATTCTATTTTTTGGGAGGTTTCTTTAGTTTCTGATTTTAATTTTTGCACAAACATAAGATGATTTTGCAAAGCGGAGGAAAAAATGGCTAAATTCTTTTCTTCTTCAGAGTCATAATATTTAGACTTTAAGGCATTCTGTATAACATAGCCAGAAAGTTCCCCGCGCACAACGCTTTGCCACATAGGTAAATTTTCTTCCAACAAAGTTTTATGCTCTATTGTTTTACTGCGCTGGCTTTGTATAACTTCAATATCGCCGACGAGTTTTATGCTTAACTTTTCCGTCTGTTGTTCTTTTTTGGTAAGGTTCTGAATTTCTTTTGCGATAAGGTTTTCCTGCTGGCGGTATTTTTTAAGTTCCTCTTCTTTCTCTTTGGCTTTACGCTGCAAATCGGCAAGCTCCTGCTTAGAGGCGGCGCAAAGCGGGCCTGAGAAAATAAAAAGGAAAGAAATAAAAAATATTAAAACTTTTTCCATTTAGCAAGTGTCCATCCGCAGCTTAAGCACAGTAAGGCAAGGGCAAGCTGCGTCCAGTTAAAAAGACAATATTTAAAATCGGGGTTGATGGCATTGACGGGATAGGCCAAAGCAAAAGCCGCACCCGCGCTTAAACCATAAGCAACAAAAGCGGAAAATAAACCGCCGAATCTTTCCGAAAGGGAGGATATTTTTGTGTAATAAGCCTCTACAAAAAAACCGAAAGCGAGCAGTAAAAACGCCGCGCAGAGCAAAGCTATAAGCGCAAATTTATTTACCGCGTTTATGTAAAGGGCAAGAGAGGCTTGGTCCTCTTTATAATATACATTGGCGTCTTTGCCCGCGGCCGTAATATTTTCCTGCACCCAAGCCTTGGGGTTAAGCAAAACGTCTTGCGCTACCTTAACCTCAAAAAAGGCGGGCAAAAAATCCGCATTAACGGCCTGCGCGGACATAGAATTATTGCTGTTATTTAAAGCCGCCAATACGGTATCAGGCTCTATGACGGAAACGGAAGTAACGCCTTCAAGCCCGTCTAAGAAAACGTGAAAATCTTTTGCCTGCTGCGTGTTGGCATTATTTAAGGCAAGGACAATTTTAAAATCGTCATTTACAAGTTTAAGCGCGCCCGCAATTCTGTTTTGCATAAACGCAGCCGCCTGCATAAGCATAGCTAAAGCGAATATCAGAAAGAAGACCCTTCTGTATCCGCGAAATACGATATTAGAGTAACTGTTATTTTCCATATAAAAAGTCCGCTATTTTTTTATTAACTTCCGTGCTGTGCATTACGCCGCCTTTAATGCCTTGGTTCGCGCCGTAAAATGTAATAAGCACCGGGCTTGCGGTGTGGTTTCCCGTCCCCCACACTATGCCAAGCCTTGTGTTAATTTCCTTTAAAATATTATCTATGTCTTTTTCCTTCTCAAAATATTCTATGGGCAAAGTATATGCCATGGTTTCCTTTATAAACTTTTGCGTTTCTTTAGGGGTAATGCCCTTTTTTGAAAGCGCCTCGTATTCTTTTTTTATCTTATCCGTGCTTTTATTTTGCGCGGCAATAATATCCAAATTGCCCTTTGCGGCATAATCGGTTTTATCATATAAAGGATAGCCTGCGGCTGACTTTTCTTCGTACTCCTGTCCTTTTACTTTGCGATAGTTAAAGTTGAAACCGCCCGTATCGTGGTCCGCCGTTACGATAAGCAAGGTGTTTGGATTTTTGGCTATAAAATCTTTTATAAGGCCAAGCGTTTCGTCCATCTCTAAAAGTTCTTTAAGCACGCCGCCTTGGTCGTTATTATGGGCAACCCAGTCGGCCGCGCCCGATTCCACCATAAGAAAGAAGCCCTTATCATTCTTGGATAAAATATCCAAAGCTTTTTGCGTCATTTCTTTTAAGGTAGGTTCGCTGCCGTCGGCATCTATATTAAAAGGCAAATAGACGGGCGCGAAAAGACCAAACAACCTGTCGCCTTTTGCCGCCAACATATCTTTTTTATTTAAGGCCACGGTGTAGCCGCTTTCTAAAATTTTATCAAAGACTTCGTTGTTTGCAAGCTTGGGAGAAAGCGCGGAAGCATAAGAAATCTGCTTAATAAATTTTGAATATTTAGGGTCTTTTACAAAAGTGTCGGAAATAAAATAATCCAACCCGCCGCCCAGCACAACATCGGGCCTTGTTGTTACAAATTCTTTTGAAAGTTCGTCGTAAGACCTTCTGCTTTTTTGATGCGCCGCAAAAACAACGGGGGTTGCGTCTATAACAAAAACATCGGTTATCAGCCCTGTGGACATACCCAGTTTTTGCGCTTTTTCAAGCAAAGTTTCCGCAGGTGCGCCGTCGGGGCCGACGCCTACTGCGCCGGGGGTGGTTGTAACACCTGTTGAAAGTTGCGTGCCTGAAGCGGCAGAATCTGTAGCTAAAGTTTCAACTGGAGTGTTAAACACAATACCAAAGCTACCGTCGTTTAAAACCGTTTCCAAGTTGGAAAGTTTGCCCTTATAAGGTCCGTTTGGCGCATAGCGCGCGTACTGCATTAAAAGGGACATATTTGTAGGGCCTGTGCCGTCCGCTATTAAGAAAATAACATTCTTTTTGCCCTGCGCAAACGCCGCCGCAGAGATAAACAAAAACACCGCCAATAAGGCAGCAAATTTCTTTACCATTTTGAACCCCTTTTAATTATTTCGCTAAAGCATTTAAGATATTTGTTTGAGGAATTTTCCCAAGAAAAATCCTTTGTCATCGCCGCCGCGCGCATTTGTTTTAATGTTTCTTTTTTGGAATAAACGTATAAAGCCTCGTTTATTGCTTTGGCAATGCCGTTATCGTCAAGCGTGTTTATAAAAAATCCTGTAGATTGCGCGGCGGGATTAGCATCATACCCGTCCACCGTGTCTATAAGCCCGCCGACTCTTGATACTATCGGCAAACTTCCGTAGCGCATGGCTATCATCTGGCTAAGGCCGCAAGGCTCAAACCTTGACGGCATTAAAAACATATCGCTTGCGGCGTAAATTTTATGCGCCAGAGTTTCGTCAACAACGGGTTTAAAAGCTATTGTTTTAGGGTACATATAAGCCAAGCGTTCAAAAATTTCTTCCGCCTTATGTTCCCCCTTGCCTTCTATAACAAACTG
>MTLE01000171.1_pt2 | contig 47319 bp, 34 predicted proteins | sample 1982461 | NCBI WGS metagenome assembly MTLE01 (sample SAMN05712605, study PRJNA340218) | biofilm metagenome | isolation source: sample SPL anode biofilm adapted to -200 mV | place: USA | collected 2012-02-03
TCAACAAATGGTTACCGGACAATAGTGATGTAGAATTTATTTCCAGTAGCCCATGGCTTCAGCCATGGGTTAGGGCGGTTGCCAAGCGCGAGCGGTGCACGGTAATCAGGTGTAAAAACAGGCCTGCTCTGCCTACGCCTGCACCTGTACGCTCCATTTCCCCCTGAAAGGTGGAGCCCTACGCAAGGATAAAAGCGGCAAGACCGTTAGAATAATTTCCTCAAGCTATGCGCCCCTATTGTGTTTATCCCACCTGTAGAGGGAATAAACACCATGCTGCTGCTAAGCTGCCCACCAATAGGGGGCTTTAGGTTAATAAAAAGTTCATTGGAGAGCAGAGGTATTCCTATTTTTTGTAAGTTTGACATACTAACGAATAGCAGAAATAGGATAAAACAGCCATGGAACTCCCTTTTTCCGCGCATAATAACGCGATAATTTCAAAATAATGAAGGTTTGCCTAAGGCGGAAATAACAACGATAGCTGCGTTTATACGCTCGTTACCGCCAAGTGTAAAAAGACAGAAGACAGTACAAAATAAAGAGTAAACCATTGTGAAAGGACAGAAAAACGAAATAACGACAAGACAAGAAAGCCGACACTCATGCCGACCAGATGTTTTTTATTTTTTGCCCACCACACATTTTTTAAAACAATTGCCGACACACATTGCACACATTGCCAAAGCCCCACAAGCCAACGCTGAAACCAATGCTTTGTCAAAGAGTGCAATTTTGCCGATGCTCAGTAGAATCAATAGAAATATAGCATACTGTGACTATATTTGAAATTTAATTTTGAAAATATATAATTATGAGTTTAATAATACAAGGAGAAAAAGCAAATCTGATTACAGTCTTAAGAGAAGGTGACGAAATTAGGCAGATAGTTTTTCCTAATCAAAAATCATTAAAGTCGGTTGACTATTCAAAGCCCGAGGTAAAAGTACAGGTTGAAATATTTTTAAAACTAATTCTTCAATACGATTATAAAGCTGACCGAATACGTCAATATGTACCTGTAAAAATGGGTGCAGATAACCGTGAAGCGGACATAATTGTTTATAATGATGATGATTGTTTACAGCCACATATTTTAGTAGAATGTAAAAAGCAAGAAGTTTCTGAACAAGAATTTTTACAGGCTATTGAACAAGCATACAGTTATGCTTATGCACTACCTAATGATGTAAAATATGTTTGGATAACTTCTGAATTAAAGAATGAGTATTTTGAAGTTGATAAAAAGAAAGGTACAAGAGTTACTCTTCGAAATATTCCTCAATATGGAGTTAAAATTGTTACCAAATACAATTTCGTTTATGATGCTGATTCATTACCGCACAAGGAGGGCAAACAGAAGTATTTTGACTTAAAGATTATTGAAGAAGATGAATTAACAAAGCGTTTCAAAAAAGCACATGATGCACTTTGGGCAGGTGGTCAGTTAAATCCATCCGAGGCATTTGACGAGTTAGACAAACTTATCTTTTGCAAAATTTGGGATGAAAGGAAAGATCGGAAGTCAGGCGACCCATATGATTTTCAAATTATCACGGTTGATAAAGAAGAAATTAAAAACTGGCAAAAGTTTAATGAAGAACAGCTAGAAAATGAAATTAGAAAAGAGGAAAACAAACGACTCTTTGAAAGAATAAAAGACCTTTATGAAGAAGGTAGAAAAAAAGACAAAGAAGTCTTTCGTGACGACATTCGTTTAACTCCTGAAAAAATCAGAACAGTTGTTAGTTATTTGGAAGAAATAAATCTTGGCGAAACTGATTTGGATGCAAAAGGCAGAGCATTTGAAACATTTATGAGTGATTTTTTTCGTGGCAACTTCGGACAATATTTTACACCGAGAAAGATTGTTGATTTTGCTGTTAGTGTTTTGCCTATCAGAAACGATTCAATGGTTTTAGATACATCTTGTGGTAGTGGCGGTTTTCTTTTATATGCGTTAAACAAAGTTCGTAGCAAAGCAGATGAATTGTATCCAAATTACAAAACAGATGTGAAACAACACGCAAAACACTTCAAGTATTGGCATGACTTTGCACAAAATAATCTTTATGGCATTGAAATAAATGAGCAAATTTCAAGAGCTGCCAAAATGAATATGATTATTCACGATGATGGGCATACAAATGTTATCACATCTGATGGACTTCTTCACCCTGATGAAATTAAGAAATTAACAGATAACAAAGGATTTACATATAACACATTTGATTTCATTGTTACAAATCCACCATTTGGAAGCATTGTAAGACAAACCGAAAAAGCATATCTCAAAACTTACAAATTGGGTAAGAAAGAGAGTGATTGGTTAGCAATAAATGCAAAACCCGAAACACAAAGAGAAAATCAAAACACCGAAATATTATTTATTGAGCAATGTTACAACTTTCTAAATTTTGGTGGCTACTTAGCCATTGTAGTACCAGATGGCATACTCACAAATAGTAGTTTACAATATGTTCGCAGCATGATTGAAGAAAAATTCAGAATTGTTGCTGTAGTTTCATTACCGTCAACTGCATTTACTGCAACTGGTGCAGGTGTGAAAAGTTCTGTAATGTTTTTGAAAAAATTAGAAGTCACACAATCAGACCAACTTCAAAATAAAATTGTTGAGTTGCAGCAAAACTTAAAGAAGCAATTCAATTATGTTGTCAAAGTTGAAGCATGGGAAAAAGAGAAAGCAAAAAAATTAAAAGAGATGGAAGGATTTAACAATCCATTTCCCAAATTAGCTATTGCTGAAATAAAAAAAACAGCGGAATATAAAACATGGAAAGAAGATTTAAATACATACTACAACGATTTACTTAATGATTTGAAAGAACAAATGCAGGATGCCTACTTGAAAGCCAAACAAATGCAATTACCCGATTATAAAATTTTTATGGCAATAGCTGATGAAATTGGCTATGATTCAACAGGTAAAGCAATCGCTACAAACGAGTTAACTCTTATTGCAAAAGAATTGGAATCATTTATTAATCAAATTGAAGAAGGTAAAATATGATTATTCGAGGTATCTTAGATAAATCGCTTAGTAAACAAACTTGTATTCGTGGCTTCGCCAGAATAAAAGAATTAGCAAGAGTTTCAAAAGCAAATCCTGAATATCAAAGAGAATTACTTGATAGGCAAAAAAAAGTTATTTCAAACTTTTTGACTGAAGAAAACTATCTTTTTTTTCCAGAAGTAATTTTAAGTGTAAAATTGAAATACGATTATACTAAAGCTAGTGCAAATAAAATCAGTCCGCTTACATTAATAGAAAGCAAAAAATCATTTAAATCAAATATTGATAGTCTTTCAATTAAACCTTCGGAAAAAAAATATCCCAAAACATTTGACACAAGCGGTAGACGAGAATTAAAAGTTGTTGAACTGGAATTTGAAGAAGGTGAATTGCTATCATTGATAGAACAAAATTTACATCCATTTCACAGAATTGATGGGAACCACCGATTAAGTGCTGCTGAGCAAATTAAAGGAGACAGAATTGATACTATGGATGTCCCATTTTGCATAGTATTATTTGAAGAAACAACAACAAGTATTTTTAATCCAAACACACAAGTTTTAGAATCAATAACAGACAAGTCTTATGAAAAATTTGAAAGAGTTGTATTCTTTAATATCAACTCGAAAACTGAACCACTTACTTTAGAACAAAACCTTAAGGGGATTCTTGGAGCAAATCAATACTTCAATGACGATGAAATATCAAATATTTTTGGAGTAAACGGCTCCAATGCAAGAAAGCTTGGTCAAAGGATTAACATAGATGACTATGCAAACATTAAACATCTTCTTAAGGATAATAAATGGTCATTATGCCTAAATATATTCAATTTATACACCACACATAAAAGTAAAGTAAAGGCTATTAATAATGATAAATTAGAAGATGCAGTTTTTAATGGTTTACAAGCAATTAATATTTTATATGGAGAAGAGTTAAATCTAAATAAAAACAAAAGTATTGAAATATTATTAGCGTTTATTTTTTATAAATCTTTCGCTGAAGTTAAATCCTTCGCATTCTTTTCAAAATGGATTTTAACAAATCACTTATTTAATACTACCGAAACCAAAGCTGATAGTATTATTAAAATTTTCGATAAAATAAATAACAGTAAAGAAATAAAGGTATTTGTTGCAATGCCTTATTATAATGATGCTAAAGTTAACGAATATAATAAGCTCTTTAAAGAAGCACTCTCTGAAATTCAAAAGAAAGCAAAATCTGAGGTTGAAATAAAGCTTATTCCAATAATGAGATTTAAAGGGAAGTCTGAAAGAATAGACACAAGATTACTAGCAAAAATTAAAGAGTGTGATATTTTCATAGCTGACCACACTGGATGTAATGAGAATGTTTCTTTTGAAATTGCTTTCGCTGAGGGAAGTAATAAATCAATAATAATTATTAAGAGTAGTAAGGATAAGAAAAAAGCCCCTTTTGATATGGACAAACTACAATACATACCTTTCACTGAGGATTCCTATTATTCCTCAATAAAAAGTATTGTAACGAATAATGTAACAGAAATACTTAAAGAACAATTTGCTGTTCACTTCTAAATATTATGACAGAGACAAATATTATAGATTCAAACAAAGTATTCTTTCTTAATCGGTCAGATATAGAAGGACGTATTGATCCAAACTTTTACGGTAATCATTTTCGTGAAAATAAAATCAAATTAAATAGGGCAAAAAACAAAGTTGTTCTGTTTAAAGAAATTATAAATGAATTTTCTGGTGGTCCTATGGGCTTTCACCTCCATACATATGATTACAGAGATACTGGCATCCCAGTTTTAAGAATAGGCAACCTCAAAGAAATGTATCTAAATAAAGATGATAGTTTTATTTTTATCTCACAGGAAAAACATGTAGAATTAAAAAATAGTAAAATAAAAGTTGGTGATTTGATTTTCTCAAAGGCAGGTAAAGTTGGTGAAATATCTATCGTTCCAGAAGGATTTGGTGAAGGCAATTTAAACCAAGCACTTTCACGTATATCTCTTAAAAATAATGTTAATGTTGAATATGTTTATATATTTTTTAAATCAGCGATAGGTAGTTTACAAATTCAGCGATTTGGTGGTGGAAGAGCAGTGCAAGATGATTTAAAGATGTCAGAAATTGAACATTTCAAAATTGTATTACCTAATATCGAAAATCAAAATATAATTGTTGATTATTACAAAAAAGCATATTTTAAAAAACTACAAAAAGAATCTGAAGCGGAAAAATTGCGTTTAAGCATTGATTCTTATATTTTATCTGAGTTAGGTCTTAAACTTCCTGAAAGAAATATTGACTTAGCAAGCAGAATTTTCACAGTTAATTTTAGTGAAGTTGCAGGTGTTAGAATTGACCCAGATTACACAAGCAAGTATGAGTTTATTATAAATCAAAAAGCCAAATACAAATTTGTTGCTTTTAAAAATCTGTTAGAATATGCTCCACAATATGGAGCAAATGAAGAAGCAACAGACATTAACTCACCGAGTGACATTCGTTATATTAGGATTACAGATATTGACGAGAATGGTAACTTGAAAAATGGTAAATGGAAAACGGCAGCAAATACTGATAAAAGATACTTACTAAACAAAGATGATTTGCTTTTTGCAAGAAGCGGTTCAGTTGGCAGATGCTACATTCACAAACAAACTGAACAAGAAGCGATTTTTGCGGGTTATTTAATACGCTTTGTAGTTAATGATAAAGTGATTCCGGATTTTATTTTTCATTATTGTAATTCATCTGTGTATAAATTCTGGGTCAGCGCGATTGAACGACCAGCAGTGCAATCAAATATTAATGCAGAGGAATATAAGTCTCTTCCTATTCCACTTCCACCAATTGATAAACAAAAAGAAATGTTGTTACACATTGATAACATTCATAAGCAAATTAAAAAACTGCAAATCGATGCAAGTGAAGTTTTAGAAACTGCCAAACAAGAAGTTGAACGTATGATTTTAGGTTAATAATAAATAATATATATGGCAATAGTAATTAAAAGCACTGGAATTGATAGTTTTGAGGCATTTGAGAATGATAACAAAGTTGGCAATCTTGATATTATGTCTGATGATAATGGTTTAAATTGGTTAAACGGAATTGAGGTAAACATATCACACCGTAGAAAAGGTATTGCAACTAAGCTAATTAAAAGAGCAATTAAAGAGTATGGAGCAGTATATGTTTCAACAGCAAGCCAAACTCAGCATGACGATAATAACGATGATTCTGCAAGATACTTATGCGATGATGGAGCAGACTTAGTTAATAAATTGATTGAAAGAAAAGTATTAAAAAAGAAATGGATGAAAAATCCATTCGGTGAAAATATGTATTAGTATAATGATGCCAAATCATTTTGCAAGCACATTGCCAAAGCCCCACGAGCCAGCGCTACAACCAAAGCTTTGTCAAAGAGCTTGCAAAGCCAACGCACCGAAAGAAATTATTTTAAAAAATTTGCCGACACTTTAAAAAAATAAAAAACGCTGTCACACGAGCCGACAGAAAGGAAAGAAAGTAAAGCGACAATGACACAGAAAATGAATAACGACAATGGTTTACAAGACTGGAAGATAGAACACCAGGCGGTAACATGCGGTATATTTTATTGCCGAGATAGTGCTGAAATCAACTGCTGTGGCTCGCTTCAGCCTTTATTGTGGGTTGACAGTGACGTGCTCTGAAATCAGCAACAAAAACATACCGCCATCCGTTGGTATTGATTATGCGGTTGGCGTTTTTGAAGTTCTTTACTTTATTTTCTAGCGATAGAACAATCGTCTCAACCTTCTAAACCGATCGGCTGTTCTATGTCATTATCATTACCTCAATGAGCAAGATACTTGACATCGAAATAGCCGTACCGGGGAGTGAGGTGGCTTTCTTTCTTGAAAATGTGGAGACGGAGCTGCTCAAGAGTGGGGAGTACTTTCACCCTGCCGATAAAACGTGCAGCAAGATAGGCATCGTTAAATCGGGACTGCTTAAGTCGTTTGTTGTTGGCGATGGTGGAAATGAGAAAATTGTTGAGTTCTACCCGGAGGGTTCATTTGTTTCTGCCTTTACAAGCTTTCTTACGCAGAAGCCCACGGATTGGAGTATTCAGGCCATTGAGGATTCCGAAATTCTTGTGATGTCGAGAGCGTTTCTCAATCTGCTGTATGGTAGAGATGAGGGGTGGATAAGGTTTGGGCTGAAAATATTTGAGACCCAAACGCTAAAGAAGTGTGGCCGGGAAAAATCGCTGCTCGTAAACAGTGCATCCGAACGGTATAAAATTTTCCGGGAGCAGTATGGGGCCATCGAGAATCGCTTACCCCTGAACCAAATGGCGCTCTATCTTGGGATTCAGCCAGAATCGCTTAGCCGAATACGGCGGAGTTTTTCTTAACCTACATCAAGGGACGGGTAGGGTTAAATTCTGAACTTGCCGCAGAATTAAAATGTAGAGCCATGGAAAAAAATCTGTCGATTATTACCGGTTCCGAGGAGCTATCGGTTGTTGAAAGTGGCCAGCTAAGGGCCTTAATCTGCTTTTATAAGGCCTTTAACCAACGCGATTTGCAGTTAATGCAAAAGGTTTGGCTTAATAGCATGGACGCCTCAATGAACAATCCCGTTGGTGGAATAGTGAGAGGTTGGGACGAAATAAGGGGTGTTTATGAACGGATATTGGGTGGGGGAGCCAAGGTGTATGTGGAATTCTACGATTTTTCCCTACACTCGGCAGAAAACATGTTTTTTGCAACGGGCAGGGAGCGGGGTTACTTTGAGAGCGGCGACACAAAGGTTGACTTGGCCATTAGAACTTCAAGAATTTTTGTGAAAAGGGGTGGTGAGTGGAGGCAAATTCAGCATCACGGCTCAATAGACAGCCCCGATTTGCTACGAGATTACCAGAACGCGATACGGGGTAAGTAGACCTTGAAAGGGGGTTACGAATCCACTGCTGGCTGCACAAAATTGGTGCTGCCAGTAGTGGTGCTAAAAATTGTGGAGATAAGTTTTTCCGTAACCGAGATTGAGCCCTACTCTATCAACCCTGCGATTATTTTCTCCATGTCCGCCGCTGCGCGGGCCATTGTGATCCCCACGTTACTTTCGGCCATTTGGCCCATGGCGGATGCGCTAAGCCTTGATATGTAGGTTTCGCCCAACCTGTTCTGAAATACCGAAACCCGGCAGGGCATGAGCGCCGAGTAGTGCCGCATATCGTCGGAGATGAGCAGGTCGGCGGCAATGGTGGGGCTACACAGCTCAATTACTTTTACCGGATCAACGGCAATTCCCGCCGAGGAGAGTGTTTGCATAAGGTCGTGAATGGCTGGTACCCTCCAGCCCGCTTCGGTTGCTTTTTCCAGAATTAGCTCCACCGTTCGTTCCATCTCGAACTTGCTTTTGCTTACTTCTACCATGGTCGTAAATGTTTATTGTTTGGACAGATAATCACTTTTCGGTTTAAAAATGTTGCTTCCAAAATAGGCTGCATCAGCCTGTTAGATGTTGTAGCATAATTATTAACAAAAACGGTGAGGAATCGTTGCATTTTTCCTATTTTGACAAGCGAAATGGCAAAATCTTGCACTGTGTTAAACAATAAATCTCGACAAAATGCTTCCAGTTGACTACCACATTCATACCATTTTTTCCGACGGCAAGGCCGACCACCACACCATGCTTCAGGCCGCAGAGGCGGTTGGGCTGCGGGAGATAGGCTTTTCGGATCACCTTACCCCCTTCGATACCGCTTGGAGCATTAAGCGCACCCAGCTGCACGAGATGGCTGCTGGCGTGGAGTCGGTTTGCCATAAGTCACCCTCGGTAACCGTAAAGCTAGGCGCAGAGGTAGACTTTATTCCAGGTAGGGAGGCTGAGCTCTGCACGCTCATTGATGAGCTGCCGCTCGACTACGTTATTGGCTCGGTGCACTTTATGGACGACTGGAATTTCGATACCCGATCCGATGACTACGCAAACAAGGATATCGACGCCATATACAACCAATACTTTCTTTTGGTTCAGGATGCTGCTCGCTCCGGCCTTTTCGATGTAATGGGGCACGTGGACCTCATTAAGAAATTTGGCGTTTACCCCAACTTCCCGCTGCACGAGGTGTATGAGAAAACGGCCTCCATATTTAAGCAGAGTGGGGTAGTGGTGGAGCTGAACACCTCTGGGCTTACCAAGCCCTGCAAGGAGATTTATCCCTCCTACACCTTTTTACAGGAGCTAAAGCGGCAGAAGGTTCCCGTAACGCTTGGTTCCGATGCGCATAGACCTGAGGCCGTAGGGCAATACTTCGGTCATGCCGTGTCGCTGCTCAAGCACATTGGCTACACGCATGTGGTGTCGTTCACCCGTCGTAGGAGAGAGAAGGTAGCGCTTTAGGCGGTTTCTGATTTTTTTTATTTCTAATTCCTCGTTGGGGTTAGTAGGCTTTCCATATACTGAAGGGGTACCATTCTATGGGTTCTGGTTCCGCAGAGTTCTGTGGAGCCGTTTTCGTAGGCAACAACTAATGTCACCTGAATCCCAGCTTCGTTTTTCAGCTACTTGTCGTCAAATGCCCTACCTACAAAGTTAGAAATAAGTTCTACGCTCTTAGCCTCCTCTTCCATAAAGCCCATGTGGCCGCTGTTTTCGAGGAAAACTGTTTGGTGCATGGGAAAACGCTGGGCCATGTTTTGGGCAACCTCTTCGGAAATGTAGCTGTCCTTTTTTCCAAAAATCAGCAACACCGGGAGTTTTAACTTCTCCAGCACATCGTTGGTATCGGGTCTCGACTTCATGCCCCGGAGGCAGGCTATAATACCGTCGGGTTCCGTCTCCATGGCAATTAAGGTTGCCTCCTCAATCTGCTCCTCCATCTTTTTGTGGTTTTCACGAGCAAAGGCCATGGGGATGTTTGTTTTGGCAATTAGCTCCACCTTGCCCCCCTTTACCAGCTCAATTTCGCGGTCGCGATTGGCGCGCTTCTCATCGCTATCGGGGTTGGGGGTAGAGTGAAAGAGGCAGAGGCCAGCCAATCGCTCAGGGTAGTTTTTGGCGAAGGCGAGGGAAACGTAACCCCCCATGGAGTGTCCCACCAGTGCACACCTTTCCAACTTCAGGTCGTTGAGTACGGCCAGTACCGCACCAGCCTGAAAATCCATGGAGTGCTCCTCGCCAGCAACGCCGCTCAGGCCATGCCCGGGGAGGTCGAGGGTGATTACCCTATTGCCGCTCTTTTGCAGCTTCTCGGCAAAGCTATACCAAATTTCCTGCGATTCGAGGTAGCCGTGCAGCAGCACCACCGGATTTCCCTTGCCATTATCGGCGAATACCACACTGGTTCCGCCGTAGCTGATAGCCTTTTCCATACCGCTTTATTTTTTACAAAAATAGCTGATGTAACCGACATGGCTTGCGCGGTTCCGAAAAATTGCAATAGCTGCAGAAAGAGCGTGGTTGCGCATGCTCCCAACATTTGGTATTCATCCATTCATACCTTATCACCAAAATAGTAGGGAAATTGTTACTTGGATTGTAGAATTTGCGCAAGGCATATAAAGTGCCAGTTTCAAAATTTATCGACCATGAGAAAGCTGTTTTTCCTACTTCTATTTTTTTCGCTGACGCTACCGCCAATCGGTGCCCAAACTCGGCCGCTATTGCAGAAGGCGTTGGAGCGAAGGTTCGACCGTAACTCTGCCGAGAATAGCGGGCCCGAACCCGATTATAGCAACCTCTACTACTGGGCCGCTTCGCCATATAAGCACGACAATAGCGATAGCATTCCTGCTTTCCTCTCCGGCGAGAGGCGCGACAGCCTAGCCGATGTTTTCTTTATTCATCCGACCAGCTACACCATGAATATAAAATATGGTTCGTGGAATGCCGATTTAACCGATACCGCAGTAAGCAATAGAACGGATGCACGAGCCATACTCTATCAGGCTTCGGTGTTTAATGGGAGCTGTAGGGTTTTTGCTCCACGATACCGTCAGGCCAACCTTAAGGCGTTTTTTGTGCGCACCTCACCCAGTGCACAAAAGGCCTTCGACTTGGCCTACGGTGATGTTCGAAAGGCGTTTCAGTACTACCTCGACCATGAGAATCACGGACGCCCCATCATAATTGCCTCCCATAGCCAAGGTAGCCTCATGGCAATACGGCTTCTCAAGGAGTTTTTCGACGGAAAGCCGCTTCAGCAGCAGCTGGTATGCGCCTACATAGTTGGTTACCAAATTAAGCCCGACGATTTTAAGTACATCCCCGTTGGTACCACTCCATCGCAAACCGGTTGCTTTGTTGGGTGGCGAAGCTACCGACAGGGGGAGATTCCTCGAGGAGTTGAGGCTGAAAAAGGGAACTCTGTATGCGTAAATCCGCTCACCTGGACCACGCAGCCGGGGATGGTTTCGCGCGACAGCTCAAAGGGCGCCCTCTACGGTTTCAACAAGCTGGTAACGGGAGAAGTTTCGGCTGGCATTGAGCCGAACTCCAAAATCCTGTGGGTTTCATTGCCCGAAGGCCTGCCTGCAAAGATTAAGAAGCTAAAGAATCTCCACATTTACGACTACAACCTATTTTGGATGGACATCCGCCAGAACGTTAAGCTGCGCATTGATACCTACCTAGCGCAGCATCGTTAATGGGCTGAGTGAAAAATAGAAGAGGCTGCTTTTGGGGCAGCCTCTTCCTGTTTTATCTAGTATGAGAAGATTAGCCTCTCATTGTCTCCTCAATCTCCTCGGTGGTAACCGGGATGCGCTTTTTGCCGAGCAAACGAGAGCCCTTGTCGGTAATGAGCAGGTCGTCCTCGATGCGGATACCGCCGAATGAGCGATACTCCTCTAGCTTGTCGTAGTTGATAAACGAAGCGTTAATTTTTTCGCTCTTCCACTGGTCGATAAGTGCCGGAATAAAGTAGATTCCAGGCTCGTCGGTGAGCACAAAACCAGGCTCGAGTCTACGACCAAGGCGCAGGTATGCGGTTCCAAACTGGTCGATGCGTGATACCTCATCGTCGTAGCCAACGTAGTTTTCGCCAAGGTCCTCCATGTCGTGCACGTCGAGACCCATCATATGGCCAAGACCGTGGGGCATAAAGAGGGCATGGGCGCCATTGCGGACGGCCTCCTCTACATTCCCCTTCATAATGCCAAGTTCCTTCAACCCTTGGGCAATTACCCTTGCTGCCTCGAGGTGGACGCTCTGGTAGGTTACGCCGGGTTTGGCAATTTCGATGGTTCTATTGTTAGCCGCTAGCACAATATCGTAAATCTCCTTTTGCTTGGTGGAGAACTTCCCGCCAACGGGAACGGTGCGGGTGAAGTCGGAGGCGTAGTGCATCTCCGTTTCGGCGCCGGCATCGGTAACCATCATTCTTCCCTCTACCAGCTTGTTGCCGTGGTAGTGGTTGTGTAGGGTTTCGCCATTCTGGCTGAGGATAATGGGGAACGAAACCATGCTTCCGTGTCCAAGGGCAATGCCTTCAATGTGTCCGGCAATCTCCCTTTCGTAGATGCCCGGCTTGGCCATCTTCATAGACGCCACGTGCATCAGGTAGCCAATGTTGCAGGCCTTCTCAATTTCCGCAATCTCCAGCTCATCCTTAATGGAACGGAGGGAAACCACCGCTTTAATGAAGTTAACGGAGGTGTAGTTTTTTATGAAATTGGGGTGAATACCCATTAGGTTGGAGAGCTGCAGAATATTGTTGGAGCGGTATGGTGGCAGGAAGTGAATTCTGCGACCATGCTTCAATGCAATGTTAATGGTGTTGGCCAAGTCCTTGAGCGGGTGTACGCTATGAACGCCAACAGGTTTGGCCATGTCGGTAATGGTGGGTTGGGGACCCATCCAGATGATGTCGTCCATGGTATAGTCGTCGCCATAGATGCAGTCGGTGCCTGCCTCAATGTCCATAACGGCAGCTAGCCCGGGATGGTCGATGCCGAAGAAGTAAAGGAAGTTGCTGTCCTGTCGATATTTGTAGGTGTTACCGGGGTAGTTCATTGGTGCTTCGGTGTTGCCCAAAAAGAGCAGTAACCCCGATTTAAACTTCTTGCGAAGCTTGTTTCTTCGGTCAATGTATGTTTCCTGGCTAAACATGATGTGATATTTTTTGGTTATAAAAAGAACGATATAAGAGTTGCTAAATTATCATCTAAAATCGAAATAGCAAAAAACCTTTCGGAGTGAAAGATAATTGTTCGATGAATACTCTTTGACTGCAATGGCGGTAGAAAGTTCAAAAGTGTTATCTTTGATGATTGAATCAACTCCGATGTTTACATGGACATTCCCCTGGTGAACTCAATCTACCGCTGGCTTAGCTTTCGAAGTAGCAATAGAATACTGCAATCGGCTGAAAACCCTTTCGACACACAAAAGCAGGTATTGTTTACTCTTCTTGACCGCGCACGTAAAACGGAATTTGGAAAGGAGTACGGCTTTGCAGAAATTAATAGCATTCGTCAGTTTCAGGAGCGTGTCCCCATCCGCGACTATGAAAAGTTAAAACCATACATCGACCGTATGAGGGCAGGAGAGCGCAACGTGCTTTGGCCCAAGGAGACTCGCTGGTTTGCCAAGTCGTCGGGAACAACAGACTCCAAGAGTAAGTTCATTCCGGTAAGCACACAGGGACTTCGGGAAAACCATTTTCGTGCCGGCCGCGACATGTTTAACTACTTTACCAAGGAGTGCCCCGATACGGAAATATTTAAGGGAAAGTGCCTCACGTTGGGTGGCAGTCACCAAATTGACCATTTGGGTGGCGATCAGGCCGTTGGTGACCTTTCTGCCATTCTTATTGAGAACATGCCTGCTTGGTCCGACTTTTACCGTACTCCTCGCCGTGAGGTGGTGCTCATTGCCGATTTCGAGGAGAAGCTGGAAAAGATGATTCAGGAGGTGGTAAACGAAAATGTGACCTGCTTTGCCGGGGCACCCTCGTGGAACCTCGTTATGATAAAGCGTATTTTGGAGGTTACGGGCAAGGATACCCTGCTGGATGTTTGGCCCAACCTGGAGCTATTTATTCATGGTGGCGTTAGCTTTAGCCCTTATAAGGAGCAGTATCACAAGGTTATTCCGTCGTCGTCCATGCGCTACATGGAGACCTACAATGCCTCCGAGGGCTTCTTTGCCTTTCAGGATGACCTCTCCCGCAACGACATGATGTTGCTTCTCGACCACGGGATATTCTTTGAGTTTGTTCCGATGGAGGAGCTCGATAGCGATAGCCCCAAGGCTTATACTGTAGCCGAAATTGAGCCCGGGAAAAACTACGCTCTTGTAATTTCAACAAACTCTGGGCTCTGGCGATATCTTGTGGGTGATACCGTGGTGTTCACCTCCACCTTTCCCCATCGTGTGAAAATTTCAGGACGAACTCGCCACTTTATCAACGCCTTTGGCGAGGAGGTAATAGTGGAGAATGCCGATGTTGCCATAAAGGATGCCTGTGAAAAAACGGGTGCCTTGGTGCGCGAGTACACCGCAGGCCCCATATTTATGACCGATACAACCAAGGGAGCCCACGAGTGGCTGGTGGAGTTTGAAACGGCTCCTGCCGACATGGAGGAGTTCATCACCCTGCTCGACGAGAAGCTTTGCTCGGTGAATTCCGACTACGAAGCAAAGCGGTATAAGGGAATAACGCTCGATAGGCCCGTTGTGCATGCCCTTAAGGATGGGGTGTTCTACCGATGGCTGCATTCCAAGGGAAAGTTGGGTGGCCAGAATAAGATACCGCGCCTTTACAACAGCCGTGACTACGTAAACGAATTGCTCGACCTCAACGAATCCATGTAGCTATGCGTAGGCGACAACTTGTTGGTGTTTCCTTACTGGCGGTTGCTGCGTTAATGTTCCTTTGTGGTTCGATCAAGGCACAAAGAACCTATTCGGTTGAACCTCATGCCAAAATTTTTGCCGACGTTTTCGACAACTGCTACGTTGTGGCCGACGATAGGGTGGAAAAGTTGGACTCAACGCTTACCTTAACCGCCCGCTTTAGGCCCGTGTTTGGGCATATTACCTCGGTTGACCCCGGTGACCCGTTTAAAGTGCTGCTCTTTCAGAAAGATTTTTACCGTATCACCCTTCTTGACAAAAATCTATCGCCACTGGGCGATTCGCAATACCTACCCGATATGGGAGCCACCTTCCCGCTTTTTGCCTGCACAATACAGGATGGCGGTTACTGGGTATTCGACGGTTTGCAGGAGAAGCTGCTCTTTTACCGAAACACCACCTCTCCATCGTTCACCTCCAACGACCTTAGCCCCATTCTGGGACAGGCAACACCCACCATGCTGAAGAGCGCAGATAATGCGCTTTACCTAGGTATTGCAGGAAAAGGTATTGCTGTGTTCGATAAATTTGGCTCTTTTCGGAAGCTTATTGGAGAGGCCGAAGCCGCTGGCGATTTTCAGCCCATAGGACAAAATATATTTTTTATGAACACCCAGGGCGACTTGTGTGCCCTGAGTACATTGGTACTAGCGGAACCGTTGGTCACTTTTCCCGGTTTAGGGTCGGTTGAAAGTTTTTCAATCGGGAAAAATTTTCTTTTTTTTGTAAAAGGAACGCAGCTGGTCGCCGTAAAGCTGCCCCAAGATTTTCCTCAGCGCAAATAAATTCAACGCCATGCATATAGCCATAGCCGGCAATATTGGTTCCGGTAAAACCACTCTTACTACGCGCTTGTCCAAGCACTATGGCTGGAAGGCCTTGTATGAGGACGTCGACGATAATCCTTACCTGGAGGATTTCTACCAGGATATGAAGCGCTGGTCGTTCAACCTCCAAATCTACTTTTTGAATAGCCGGTTTAAGCAGGTTGTTGACATTCAGCGCGGCGATAAGGCGGTAGTGCAGGATAGAACCATCTACGAGGATGCTATGATTTTTGCACCAAACCTCCACGACATGGGGTTGATGACTCCTCGTGATTTTGCCAACTACCTCTCGCTTTTCGACCTGATGACCTCGCTGATTAGACCACCCGATTTGCTGATATACCTCAAGGCGTCGGTGCCAACCTTGGTAAACCAGATTCAGAAGCGTGGAAGAGAGTATGAGAACGCCATTCGGCTTGACTACCTTTTGGGGCTAAACGAGCGCTACGATAAGTGGATTGAGAACTACAAGTTGGGCAAAATGCTGATTATTGATCGCGATGTGGTGAATTTCCACGAGAAACCTGAGGATATGAGCTTGGTGATAGATAAAATTGATGCACAGCTCTACGGGCTATTTTAGTAGAAAAATTTCATAAAAAAACCGCTTCATAACGAAGCGGTTTTTTTATGAGGTCTCCTAGTTTTTGGTAAGCACCAGCGTTTTCTTGTTAAAGTCGGCTGCTGCGTTTATTACTGCACGAAACTGCTCAAAATCGGCGGCAGGATAGTTCTCCTGAGTGTAGATCTCGCGAGAGATAATTTTAAGCACATTTCCATTAAGCGTGTAGCTGGAGTAGAATGCTGAGCTTGGCTTTCCATCAACCATCATCTCCACCTTCATGTTAAGGTCCGAAAGGTTGGAAACTTTATATCCGTCTGGAATTTGGAAGGTTATTTCCCGGTAGTAGTGCATAACTAGGCTAACGGCAATGGGCAGCTTTCGCTCCTTTTCTTGGTAAAGCTCCGACTGCGATCCAATAACCTCCCCAATGTGAACCAAGATGTCGTTGTCGGCTCGCTCAACCAGAGAGGGGGCTATTTGAGAAACATCAAAAATCATGGGGTTGACGCCAATGTCGGAGAGGTTAAAGTTTTCTGCCTTGAAGCTAACCAGCTGGCTGTTGTCGGTGCCGAGGTTGAATACGTTTTTTACTATTTCTTGCCTTCTATCATCGGTAATAAAGCCCCAGAACGATTGGTAATTCTGTGCCAATGTTCCGGTCCAAACTCTGTGCGTTTTAACTGAAACCTCCATGGTGGTAGGGTTGAGGTTTACCGCAACAAGCATGGAGTCTGCGTTCTGCGAGGCGTTAACCTGTGGGATTTTCCTAATGTCGTACCCAAGCCCTTTTAGCGATTTATCAACCGCAATGGGATGATAGAAGATGCCGTAGGTTGCCGTAAGATTTTCGGGGATGATGCCGAGACGATAGGCCGGATTATCGGGTGAGATGTAGTCGTTGATTTCAGGGAAGTAAATTAGAAAATCGTCGAGAAAGTTCATGCAGTTAAAGGTGGGATCAAAGGGGCGCTCTGTTCGATCGGAGGTGAGCACCAGCTCCTCTTTAATACCGGCCAGCTGATATAGTGCAATGAGCAGCTTTGTTACCCCATGAGGTGAGGCATGCTTGAGCTTAACAATTTCATCTAGCGGTAGCCCCCTGTCGATATCACGAGAAATGGCAATGTCGGTTTTTACCTTTGCCTCTATGGCCCGAATCCTATTTTTGGTGTCCTGACTGCCAAACTTAATGGTTTTGTAAAAGCTGTTAACGGCCTTCTCCTCCTTTGAGGTGAGGTCGTAGATGCTGCGGTAGAAGTATTTTGCCGATTTGGACCAGGAGTATATGCGGGAAGCGCCGCTATAGTTGTTGTAAACTAAGCAGTACTCGTAGCGCATCATGCTTGCATCGTAATCGGCATACTTTTCCGACTCCACGCCAGGGATGTAGGCTGCCTTTGCTGTGAGGTACTTCTTGTTATCCTTGGAGGGCAAATACTCAAAGTTTGGGAAGCCGTTGTACGACTTTATTTCGTAGTCGAGCTTATCGGGGTAGACAAATAGCACCTCCACGTTATATCTCGGTGTTTCAGACTGAACGGTGATGCCGCCGAACTCCTTTAACGACCTGCGCAGCACGTAGTAGTACTCTATTTCGCCACCAGCCTCACAACCCTCTATGGCGAAAACCTTGTAGTTGCCCTTGTTTTCTAGGTTTTGAACCTCCTTTATGCTCTCCTTGGGGAGTTCGGTGACCTTACCTGATTTTGAGATAAATCGAGCTTTGAGGCTAACAATGTCCAGCACGTCGTTGAGGGGAACGTAAATGCGGTTAAACAGGCTTACTGCGTTGGCGGTTTCAACTTTCACCATCCGGTGGAATACGTATATCTCCTCAAAGATATTGTCCTTGTTGGCGAAGACTTCCTGAATTCGTTTTTCAAAAAGAATTGCTGCACCATCAACGGTTTTAATGGTATCGGAGTTGTTCACCGTGGGGTTGCTGCTCCAGCTGTAGGAGGCATACTCCGTTATTTGACCGTAAAGTGAAACGCTAAGCGCTAAAGCTATGGTTGTAATTATCGTTTGTCTTATCATCGGTTTAGTTTTTTCTGAATACAAGGGTTTGCATGTAGGCCGAATTCAGATTACCCAAAAACTTTTGGTACGATTCGAAGCTGCTGGGAAGCAGTAGTAGGGTGTTTATGGTAACCTGCTTTGAAAGCACAATGGATTTGTTTTGTAGCGTATACGATAGAGAAAAATTTAGCGGACTTTCGTTGAAACCAGCCGCGTCAGGCAGCGACGGCTGAGCGTAACCATCCGGAATGTGCAACGTGCACACAAAAGTTCTTTTAGAGGGGTAATCTATCTCTATGGGAATGCTTCTGTTGGGCTTAACGGTTGCATCTTGGTAGAGCCTATCGAGGTTGAGGTTCACGTAGTAGCTATTGCCTCGCATGGAGATATAGTTTGGGAAGGTGAAGGTGTAGTCCACCTTTAGCGTATCCTCAATTCGGCTTAAATCGAAAACATTAATACCCGTGATTGTAAACTTGTTGCTTGCTTTAGGTAGAAAGCGTGCAAATACCTTTGGGTAATCCTTGACCTCCGCATACGAAAAGGCAGCAATTAGGTCTGCTTTTGCCTCTCCACAGAGGTAGGCATGACCACTGCCCACCAGCGTATCGTTTTTCACCTCAGCCCATACCGAATCGATGATGGCGTTGGTTTGGGGTGTGGAAACGGGTACCACAAGCAGGTCGTACTTGTTTGGCCCACGAGCGACAAGGCATTCCTTCCCTTGGATTTGGGAGGGGTTGTACCCCATGGCGTGGTATCGTGTAGTTCCATCAAGAAAAAAGACCGTGCCTTGTGGATTTCGGTATACGGCAATCATGTGGTTGTCCACAAACGTTGATGGGAATTCTGAATACTTATAGGGCAGAGATCGGGTTCCAATCCAGGCAAAGCTCACATCGGCTCCAATGGCCGAGATGAGGGCCTGGAGCAGGCTGGTTTTGTCCTTGCAATCGCCGTAGCGTCGTTGTAAAACGAGCGTTGCCGCACGAGGAACTACCCCATTGTCGCCATCCTCAATTGCCACATATCGGATGTTTTTCTGAACCCAACGGTATATTTGTGCAACCTTCTCCTGCTCGCCCATAATCCCCCTGGTTATGGAGTCGGCCAGCACTTTTATTTCTGGATCGATGGTGCTGTTCACCCCCTTTATTCGTGAGTAATTCCATTGGTATAAATCCTCAAGCGACCCTATCATAGGAACCGTCTTCGAGTTGACCTCGTAGCTGGCAATGTTAATGAGTATATGTGGCATGTAGTATTGGGCGTTGGGAGCGTCAACGTCGGATGAGTAGCTTTTTATATCCTCGGCCCTCCACTCATAGGTCCACATTTTCCCCTTTTTGCTTTTGGTTAGCTGAACCATGGAGGTGTCGTCACCAAACATTTTGTAGGAAATTTTTACGCTTTCGGGAAAGGTTACGGTAAGGCCTGCTGCGGCAGTGGGCAGCCTCACCCCAAAGTAAAAGGAGATTGGGTTTTCTGGCTTGGTGGCCTTGTAGGTTGTTTCCTCCACCAGTATTGCTCCTTTGCACACCGCTGGATAGGTGTACTTAAATGCCTGCTGATCGTCGAAGAAGACGTCGCTCGACATCTCTGAAGTTTTTGTGTAGTCCTTCACCTCCATCGTCCTGTATTTTTTCCCTGCGGGAACCATGGTGTAGGCCCTGATTTTTTGGATGTTGTAAGAGGTGCTGAAATATTCCACCCCTGAGGCAAAGGGGAGAGCGTCGTCGGCTAGAATAAGGAGGTGGTCGTTGTCCTTGACTTTTATGCCAAGACCATCTTTGGTGGAGTTTTGAATCTCCACCTCCTCCGATCGCTGGGAGTAGACCGCTGGCTGGTCGGGATACTTTGCTTTGAAGGTGGCATAATCTTCCGTAGGCTGGCACCATGCAACCAATACCTGGACAAGCAAAATGGCTGTCAAAATTGCTACTCGCATGGTTACTTGCTGGTTTTGAGTTCTACAATTACGCCATCTTGGTACTTGGCCTCTTCCGTTAACTTGCCTGTGCTATCGTAGGTTTTCCACCAGCCCACTTTGTCATCCATGTAGTAGTTCCCCTCCTTTTTCACCTTTCCGTTTTCGTAGAAGGATTTGTAGCTGTCGTTCTGTTCGTCGTAGTCGTAGTGAGCTTGCTCCGAAAGGTTTCCGTTGGGGAAGTAGTGTTTGTCTACTCCATGGTAGTCGTTGAAGAGGAACTCTGTTTCACGGAACTTCTTTCCAGAGGCATAGTACTCCGTTTTCATTCCATTGAAGGTGCCATTTTTTAGGTTGATTCGAGCCGAAACGACTCCGCTAGGGTAATAGGCAACGAGAATGCCGGTGTAGTTGGAGGTTGGGATTTCCTTAACCATTTTTCCATCCTTTCCTAGGTAGCTAAAGCCCACAACGGCTCCCTTGATGTACTGTAGTCGATACATCAGAATACCATCGGGTGAGTAAAGGCTGGAGTATCCAGTACGTTCCCCGTTTTGCCATTCGTTCTCTTTATATATTTTGCCATTTGGATGGTATATTTTGGAAATACCACACTCTTCGTCGTTTATATAGTTGCCCTCGTAGTAGAGCACCCCATCGCTGTAGACACGGTAGGTTCCCTCGTCGTTTCCCAGCAGATAGTTCTTTTCCAGATTAATTCTGCCCTTGGTGTCCCAACGTTTAACGGTACCGTCTGCCATCCCGTAAATGTAAAATCCCTTGCTTTGCACCTTTCCGTTGGGGTAGTATATAGTAAGAGAGTCGTTGAGGTGGCCCATTACGTAGGTTCCAACGGAACTCAGCTGTCCGTTTTCATAGTAGTGACGGTACTGTCCATTCCCATTTTTCAGCTGGACCGAGTCAAGCGGATTTCCCTTGGTATCGAATTGCCTAATGCCCACCAGAATGCCTTCGTTGTTGTAGGTTAGCTGTTCGTTGAGCGTTCCATCGTAGTTGAAAAGCGTTACCGTTCCAACGTGCTTGCCTTCGTTCAGGAATCCGCTATCTTGAACTTTGCCGTTTTTGAAGTAGTTGAAATATTCTCCCTGCTGAAGGTCGTTTATGAACCAGCTTTGCGATTTTAGTGTTCCATTTTTATGGTACTCCTTGTATAGTCCGTTTATTTTGTTGCTATCGCAGTAGTACTCCTCGTGCACCGTTCCGCTCAAATAGTAGGTTTTCTGCGGTCCCGAGAGGTCGTCGTCCACGTAGGTTAGCTCGCTGGTTAGTATTCCATTGGCGTTATATGTTCTCCACAAACCATTCCGTTTCCCATTCTTCATACCGCCTTCGATGCGCAAAACGCCGTTGGAATAGTACTCCTTGCTTATAAAAGAGTCGGTGGTTGAGTCTGCTTTTTCCACTTCTTTTCCACTGAGGTTGAAGATGGTTTCAGCGGTGGGGAGGTTGTCTTTGTAAGTATATATATCTTTTTTCAGGCCATTGGGAAAATATTCGATTCTAACACCAGTGAGCATTCCATCGATATAGGTATCTTCGGTACTCTCAAGTGTTCCGTCAAAGTTGTAGTATTTCCATACCCCAGTGCGCTCACCCTTTTCGGAGTATTGTCCTACGCTTTTTAGCTTTCCATTGGCGTAGTAATACCTCCACTCTCCCACGGCCTCTCCTTTGGAGTAATTTCCTTCGGTTTTTATTTGACCATTTTTGTAATACTCCTTGTAGGGACCAACAAGGCTGTCGTTAGCGTAGGCATATGCTTCCGCGGTTTTTCCGTTCATGTAGGTGCTAGTGGCTGGACCTTCGGCGAAGCCCGCTTTATACTCAAGCTTGGTTGTAGTGGCATTTGTGAAGTCCTTTTTTATGGAAGGTCCATCCAGCTTCCCATCGAGGAATTGATCCTGCTCATACATTATCCCCGACGAGTTGTAGTAGGTGCAAACGCCATCTCGCTTATCGGCTTTAAACTGGTAGTCTCCCGAACGTGTTCCGTCTTGGTAGTATGTGGTTGCCTTTCCGCTGAGCTTGTCGTCCACAAAGTTGAGGTCCTGTTTTAGCGCTCCGTCATCATAGAAAATTTTATAGCCACCCTCCGACTTGCCGTTCGTGTAGGTACCTTCTTCGCTTACTCCACCTAGGTCGTTGAATATAGTCCATGGACCAGTTTTTAAGGAGTCTGCTCCCGGGAGATAATCTCCCATGCTGGCAAGGTCTCCGTCCCGGTATGTTACCGTGTAGTTTTGAGTGTTTGCATGTTCCTGCTCAAATCCGTGACCTCTCCACTGAGCAATATCTTTCACAGCCCAGTTTACAAACTGATTAAGCGCGGTCTTGTTTTTTTCCAGCCATTGGTTCACTGAAGCAATACCCGTATTTTGAAACTGGTAGTAGATAAAGTTTTCGAAGTTATTGCTGTTAACCACATCCTTAAAAAACCGAACGTAGAGTTGGTTGTAAATAGAGGTGTCGTTGGGATCGTAAGCCGCTTTTTGGAATAGGAGGTAAGACTGTCGGGTAACCATAAAGTCGAGCTTAAAGGGGTAGTTGAAGGTTTTGTCGAGTGCCAATTCCGACTGCATTAGCCAGCGGAGTTCGTTCCACTTTTCCGCATTTGTCTGCAAGGAGTATGGATAGTCAACATAGTCGATTTTATTGCTATACTTTCCAGTGAGAGCGTCCTCAAATTCTGAGATATACTTGGATTTTGGGTTCATCAGTGTGGCCATGTTGTAGGCGAGGTATGCCTCTGCAGTGTGCCCCATATATAGGTTAACCTTACCCAGCGCTAAATGGGTGCGGGTATGGTAAGGGAAATAGCGGGCCGACTTTAGCAAAACGGCTTCTGCCTCCTTGAGCTTACCTGCATTGATGTAGCAAATACCAAGATTATACAGTAAGTTTTGGTTGTATGGCCATTTGTGGTAAACGGATTGAATTACCTCTGCTCCCTCTGCCGATTTACCTTTATCGTCGAGAATGCTGCCAAGCATAGTGAAAAGCGCAGGATTGCTAAATCCTAGGGCGATGGCTTCCCGTGCTTTTGCTTCAGCCTCTTCAAGATGGTTTTGGCTATACAGCGTTAAGCCAGTTTCGTAGCAGGCCCAGGAGTAGTTTGGGTCGTTAACATTTACCTGCCGGTAGTATACCAACGCGGAATCGTAACTCTCACGATCGTGGCACTGGATACCTCTTTCTATAATGTCGTGTGAGTTAATGGGGCGAGTGAGTTCCATTTGAGCGTAGCTCTTTGCAATGCCTATTAGCATGGCACAAACAAGCAGAAGGGGGAGTCTCTTTTTAATCATAGAGTTGGTCTTTATCGAATACGGATTTCACGTAAGCGGAAATTGTGCAATATCAAATGTAGCAACATGTTTTAAACTTCAAAAATATTTAATGAATGAGTGCCCAATTATTTCTAAGGTATTCCATGTTATGGTGAAAATGATGTGAAAAAAGTTGAGAATGGGATATGTGTTTTATGGAATTCTAAAAAAATTTAATCCTAGTAGTAACGATTGCAAAATTATGGCTCAATAATTGATTGTAATTTCATGAAACTAACACCCCAAAAACTATGAATAAGCTATTTCTACTAATCATTGCGGGAATGCTGTCGGTTACGGCAACAGCTCAAACCATAGCGGTTAAGGGAACCGTTACATCGGCAAGCGATGGGAGTCCGTTGCCCGGAGTGAGCATTCAGATTAAAGGAAGCACCACTGGCACGTCCACCGATCTTAATGGCAACTTTTCCTTTACTGCAATCGACACCTCCGCGGTATTGGTTTTTGCCTATGTTGGGTATAAAACACAGGAAATTAAGGTTGATGGGAAAAGCCTTTTGAATGTTGTAATGGAAGCGCAAGAGACCAAAATGGATGAGGTTGTTGTGACTGCCATGGGGATTTCGAGGAGGGAGAAAACGCTAGGTTATTCAGGAGGAGTGATGATCCGTGGATACTCCAGCATTGCTCCCGCGGTCGACTATACCAATGAATCCTACGCTAAAATTTCTGAGAACGGCTTCAAGAAGGTTACCGATTCACCGCTCTCCACCTTTAGCATCGACGTGGACCGAGCCTCGTGGTCCAACATTCGGCGATTTCTAAACCTTGGTCAACAACCTCCGAAAGATGCCGTCCGCATCGAGGAGATGGTGAATTACTTCAACTATAGCTATGCTGAACCAAGCGGTGTTCACCCCTACGGAATTACCACCGAGGTGGCCAGCTGCCCGTGGCAGGAGGGGCACCTTATAATGCAAATTGGGCTTCAGGCAAAGCATGTTTCAACCAAGGATTTGCCAGCAAGCAACCTCGTTTTTCTTCTCGACGTATCTGGCTCAATGAATTCGGCCAACAAGCTGCCGTTGGTTCAGTCGGCCTTTAAGTTGCTGGTGGATAACCTTCGTCCGCAGGATCGCGTTGCCATTGTGGTGTATGCCGGTGCCGCTGGTGTGGTATTGCCGTCTACTTCTGGTGATAAGAAGGAGAGAATAATGGATGCCATAAATAAGCTCCATGCAGGCGGGTCTACAGCAGGTGGAGAGGGTATCACGCTGGCCTATAAGATTGCTCAGGAGAACTTTGTGAAGGGGGGGAATAACCGTATTATTCTTGCCACCGATGGCGACTTTAACGTAGGGGCCTCCGGCGACGCCGACATGGAGCGGCTTGTTGAGGAGAAGCGTAAAAGCGGAGTCTTTCTCACCTGCCTTGGCTTTGGAATGGGGAACTACAAGGATAGTAAGATGGAGATCCTTGCCGACAAAGGCAATGGTAACTATGCATACATCGACAACATGCAGGAGGCTAACCGCATGTTCACGAAGGAGTTTGGCGGAACCTTGTTCACCGTGGCAAAGGATGTGAAGCTGCAGGTGGAGTTTAATCCAGCGGTGGTGGAGGCCTATCGGCTAATTGGATACGAGAACAGATTGCTCAATAACGAAGATTTTAAGGACGACAAGAAAGATGCTGGAGAGATGGGCTCCGGCCATACCGTTACAGCTCTTTATGAGATAATTCCAAGAGGCGTGAAGAGTCCATTTGTGAAGGATGTTGACTCCCTAAAGTATCAATCGCTTAGGCCAACCAACCAAGCGTTGGATGCCAAGGAGATGGCTACGGTAAAAACGCGCTACAAGTTGCCCGATGGTGATACCAGCATTCCGTTTGAGGTGGTGGTTCCATATACCAAGAAGAGTATGAATAAGGCTTCGGAGAGCCTGCGGTTTGCATCATCGGTAGCCATGTTTGGAATGCTGCTTCGCAGCTCGGAGTACATGGGCAACCTTAAAAAGGATATGATAATAAGTCAAGCCAAGCAGGCCAAGGGTAGCGATGAAGATGGCTACCGCTCGGAGTTTATTCGCTTGGTTGAGGCGTATAACGATAGAGCTGAGGTCGGAGAGGACTAGTGTCTATCGAGGGTGGCCTTTCGGGGTCACCCTTTTTTGTTTCTCTTGAAAGTGCTTCTTCTTTTACATCAGCCGGTATATCTTCATGATACCTTCCAAAATTTTGTCGAAGTCGATTTTTAGGTCAACCAGCTTGCCGGAGTAAATGTCGAAAACCCACCCGTGAACGGTAATTCTCCGCTCCTTAATGGCCCTTTGCACGTCGGCTGTTTTGATAACATTCACGCACTGCTCCTGCACGTTGAGCTCCACCAGCCGGTCATACTTCTTATCCTTATCATCGATGGCGTCGAGCTCGTCTTGATGCAGCCGGTATACATCGCGAATATTTCTCAGCCACGGGTTTAGAAGTCCCAGATCAGCCGACTGCATGGCCGAGTCAACCCCTCCGCAGTGGTAGTGGCCACATACCACAATGTGGCGCACACGGAGATGATTTACCGCATAGGTTATGACCGACATGGCGCTCAGGTCGGTATTGGGAACCATGTTGGCAATGTTGCGGTGCACAAACACTTCTCCGGGTTTAACACCCATCAGCTCCTCGGCACTCACGCGGCTGTCGGAACACCCAATGTAAAGAATGTCGGGGTTTTGCCCCTTCGAGAGCTTGTTGAAGTAGTCCTTGTCGGCAGCGAGCTTCTCATCTATCCACTGCTGGTTGTTGGTGAAAATTTGCTTGATGTCCATGGCAATGTAGTTCTGTTTTTGTGCCTAATAATCAGTAAGTCGCTTGTCCGGTTTTTGGGTAATAGCCTTGGTGCAATAAAACTATTTTTTATCAGAAGGTCACACGGCGAGTAACAAAATGGAGGGGAATAGGTTTGGATATTTTTGAAATGGAGGATTAAGGTTAGAGAATACCCTCTGAACTATAGTTCTCGGGAGGAAATGCTGGATGGTCGTTGGACAACGCCATCTCTTTTGCAATCGTTTTTCATGGGAGAGATCACGCCGTTTTTCTTCATGTTTAATTTCCAGAATCTTTTTTGACGAATGTGTTGTACAACATGTTTGCTTGGCGGTCCCATTGCAATCGATTACGACGTTGGTGGGTAGTATTACTTTTCATTTTTAGGCAGTTGTCTCCTTGACATTGGGTAGTTCTTGTTGGAAATTTAGGTCGTTAATCAAAACCAGAAAGTATTATGAAAACAGCCAAAATTTTTTTGCTGTCAGTTGCTGTGCTTGGACTTTTGATGTCCAACGGACAAAAAGCCGTAGCTCAGAACGACGTAATGATGCAGGCGTTCTACTGGAATGTGCCTGTGGATGAAGCTAATCACAACGGAACTTGGTGGGACGTACTTCGCCAAAAGGCTCCTGACCTTAAGTCGGCAGGAATTACCGGTATTTGGGTTCCTTGCCCAGCAAAGGGCAATTGGGGAATTACCGATATGGGGTATGGCATCTACGACCACTATGACCTTGGAAACTACAACCAGAAGGGTAGTGTGGAAACGAGGTTTGGTAGTAGAGCCGAACTAGTTAGCATGATTTCAACCATGCACCAGTCGCCCAAGATTGAGGTGTATGCCGATGTCGTGCTAAACCACGTCTATTCAAGTGACGAAAATTCGGAGGTAAATCCAGCCGTAAAAGCTTACGAGTTTGGGGAAGCGCACAATGGCGCAAACACTGCTTATCCCACAAACGAGATTAAGTGGGTGGTGCCCAATGCTGCTGTCGGAACCTACTACATTCAAATTAAAGGTTTTAATCTGAATTGGTCGGCCGATTACAAAGCTAGAGGCTACGATGTTAACATCAACTGGACTGGTGCTGCAACCGTAGAAAATGGCCGGTGGGAATCGGAACCAAACAATGGTGGTGGACAGAGTAATGTGTTTTCCGTTTCGGGCGAAACGCTGAGGGCTCACATTGACTACAGTGGCGACATTGATGAGTATGCCGTTACGGTTACCACACCGCATGACATCGTAATTACCCTGACCGCCAGAACTGAGGGAACCAATCCGTTTTCATGGAACTGGGCTGACCAAACCAATGGTTACTACCCTGTTGCCATTTGGTATAATGGAACAAACCTTGCAACAACAACCCTTCAGGCAAAAACCAATACGCATATCACCTATGTAACCCACACCGGATCGGGTGAGCCAAACTACACTTGGAACTACTCCTATTTCCACCCTTCCGATGCCAACGATTGGCTTGGTGGACCTGGATCCGACGAAATCATTACCAATACCAAGTTCTTCGGTAACGATTTTAATACGTTTAACACTACGGTTCAAAGCAGGTTAAATGCTTGGGGCTCTTGGTTGGCTGGAACGGTTGGCTTTGATGGTTTCCGTCTCGATTTTGTTAGAGGTTTTCAGGAATCATTTGTAGCAAGCTGGGTGAGTAACCTACCTCTCCTCGACGGAAGACAACGTTTTGTTGTTGGCGAGTACTGGGGTTCCGATTATAGAATTAAGAGCTGGGTGAACACCGTAGCTGCCGATGGTGCCGATGTGGACGGATTTGATTTTCCGCTCAAGAGCACTTTGACCTCCATGTGTAACGATACCCAGACCAGCTTTAATATGGCCTGGCTGAACCATGCTGGTATGGTTAGGAACAATAGCGGCAACAGCTTGCCTGGCAACTCTGTGGTAACCTTTGTGGACAATCACGATACGGGCAAAGAGAGCGATAAGTGGGTAAACAAGGATTTCAAGATGGCTTACGCCTACATTCTTACCCATGAGGGACGGCCCTGTATTTTCTACCCCCATTTTTACGGTGTTACACAGGTAGATGCCAACAACTCTTCGATAACGGTTACAGCGCCTTCAACTCTTTATTCGGACATTAAGAAGTTGATTGCGATTAGAAAAACCTACTTGGGTGGTTCTTTGGCCGTGCTGAGTGAGGTGGGAAATCCTTCACCTTCCGGCGATACCTACAATGTGTACGTTGCACGTCGTCAGGGCAATGGTACAAAGAGCGGTGCCATTATTGTTTTAAATAATGCCTCTTCAACCAAGGGCCTTTGGGTAGATGTTACTCCAAGCGGTTACCAAAACTGGGCGGGTCTAACGCTGGTTAATGCGCTCAATGGGACGGAGACGGTTCAGGTGTATGCCGATGGTCGGGCATATTTCTCTGCTCCGGCAAGGGGTTATTCCATTTGGGTTAAGCAGTCCGAATACACTGCACTGCAGGCATCTCCCAAGCAACCGCTAACAAACGAGGTGGTTGATGATCAACAGGTGGCAACCATGGGCATTTCACCCAATCCGGTGAACGATGCCTCTCAAATTGAGATTAACTCACCGAAGGAGTCAATCGCCACCGTTGCGCTTTACGACCTTTCGGGGAGGTTAGTACGTTCAATTGCCAGTGAAAAAAACATTGTGGGGCAAGCTATTTTTCCCCTTGATTGTGCTGGCTTGGCCAACGGTACCTACTTCTGCATTGCCCTTGTTGGTGGCAAGAAGCTGCAAAGCAAGGTTGTTGTGAGCCGGTAGGTAGGTAGAGTCTATGGTGTTTCCTTAACATCCATAATCAAAGTAGAAGAGGAGATCCATGCAGGATCTCCTCTTTTTTGTTGACGTTTTAAAGGCTTAGCTACTCTACAAATATTTCACCAGACATGTATAAAACCGCATTGCCACTTATTTCAACGCGGTCGCCATTAATGTGGCAGGTAAGATGACCCTTACGTGCCGATAGCTGGATGGCCTGCATAGTATCTTTACCCAACCGTTTTGCCCAGTATGGCGCAAGCGTTGTGTGGGCCGATCCGGTCACCGGATCTTCTGGAATACCTGCTTGTGGCGCAAAAAAGCGGGAGACAAAATCGACACGATCCCCAGGTGCGGTAACTATTACTCCCCTAATGCCTACAGCACTGGCAATCTTTACAAAGTTTGGCCGAATGGATAGGACCTGCTCTTCGCTTTCCAGCACCAACATTAGGTCGGCCTTTCCCTGAAAAACTTCGATGGGTGCAAACCCAATTCCCTCTATCAGCTCAGTTGAAATGGCCGCAGGTCGGTAGGTATCGGCGGGAAAGTCCAACGTGAGCAATTCTCCAACTTTGCTTACCCCCAATGTGCCGGAGTGCATCGACTGGAATGTTAAGTGGCTACTCCCTTTCTCATAGAAGTGGAAGAGAACATAGGCCGAAGCAAGGGTTGCATGGCCGCATAGGTCTACCTCTACTGCCGGGGTAAACCATCTTATGCTGTACTCCTCGATGCCAGTTTTTACAACGAAGGCTGTTTCAGCTAGATTGTTTTCTGCAGCAATCCCTTGCATCTGCACGTCGGATAACCACGTTTCCAACACGCATACGGCGGCCGGATTTCCACCAAACAGCTGGCTGGTGAAGGCGTCGACCTGGTAAAGTTTTATGGTTTTCACAACGGTATGGTTTATGGGTGAAGGTAAAGATCCGCATTTCATAGCTAAGTTATGGCATTAATTGGTTGCAAGGTACGGCAGCAGGCATATTTCTCTTCGAAATGTCGGTGGCCAATGGTCTGTTTGGCGTTCCTCTAACGTCTTTGATTTGTCGCATAAAATCGTTTAATTTACCTCCTTATCATCACGGGTTATCATTTGGTGAATCCACTGAAAACTTCTACCCCATGAAACTTAAACTGAATATTCAGCAGAGAATACAGCTGTTTGTGACCCTTTCGGTTGCTTTAATTTTTGGTCTTGGACTTGCCTATGTTGGAAGCATGGCAATAGAAACGGCCAGAAGCAATGCCATAGCTCTTACCCAGGTGACCCTTGAGCGGTATTCGCAGGACATCGAAAAGCAAATGGGTGTTGAAATGGCGAATGTAAAAACATTGTCACAGGCAGTAACCATCTATAAGCGCTTTCCGGGAGATTCATGGAAACCCGTTGTTCAGGATATGTACCGGGCAGTACTTCGGGCCGACGAAAATGTGCTGAGCGTTTGGGATTCATGGGAGCTTAACGTGATAGATTCATCCTATACAAAGCCATACGGTCGTTACGTGTATGAATGCTATCGTAAGGATGGTGAAATTAAGAGCAACCAGATGTTTAAGAGTATGGATGGCGATCCTCCTCTTTACGTGTTTAACAAAACAGAGGGTCAGCAGGGGTACGAAACCATTAACGTGCCTTACTTCTACTCCTACACTGGCAGCGCTAAGGATAATATTCTGATGACCAGCTTGGTTTCCCCCATAAGGGTAAAGAATAGGTTTACCGGTGTGGTAGGATTTGACATTGGTTTGGATCGCCTTCAAACTTTGGTGCAGACCATAAAGCCCTTCAAAGGAAGCTACGCAATGCTTATCTCCAGCGACTTGAAGTACATAGGTAATCCAGATAAAACGAAGCTGGGCGAGGAGATTGTGGACGATTTCCCCGACGATTATGTTACCCAAGGGATGGATTCCAAGATTCAGAATGGCGAGAAGTTTAACTTTTTTGGTGTGGGCACCGATGGTGTAACCTACTACTATGCCTTCAACCCCATTTGGATTGGACGTGCTCGCACCCCTTGGATGTTAGGTATTGCAGTTCCCAAGGCTACCATGCTTGCCGATGCGCACCGTATTACATGGATTCTTATTCTTGTTGGGGTAATTGGATTGGTGGCCATGTCGCTCATTGTTTGGTGGCTATCGCGCCGAATTACTGGTAATGTGAAGGTGGTTACCGGATTGCTCAACAAGCTATCGAAGGGGCACCTCGACAGCTCCATGATGGTAAACGTGAATTCCGACGACGAGATTGGGCATATGTCGGAGGCGCTGAATGTATCGGTACAGGGATTGCTTGAGAAGGTTGCCTTTGCAAAGAAGATAGGTACTGGACAGCTCAATACCGACCTAACATTGCTGAGCGAGGAGGATGAGCTGGGCAAGGCACTCGTGGAGATGCAGCGCAGTTTACTCGCCGCTAGGGAAGAGGAGGCTAAGCGAAAAATTGAAGAGGATCATAGACGTTGGGCCAATGAGGGGCTAGCCAAGTTTGGCGATATCCTGCGGCAAAACAACGATAATCTTGCCGTTTTGGCCGATGGAGTACTGAGCAACTTGGTGCACTACGTGGATGCCAATCAGGGCGGTATATTTATTTACAACGAGGATGAACCGGGTAACGAGTTCTTCCAGATGATTGCGGCATACGCCTATAACCGGAAGAAATTCCTACAGAAGGAATTTGTGGTTGGTGAGGGTCTTGTAGGAACGGCGGCTCTTGAGAAGAAGACCATTTTCATGACCGATGTTCCACCCAGCTATATTCAAATAAGCTCCGGAACGGGTGAGGCTCGTCCACGCTGCTTGCTAATTGTTCCACTGTTGATCGAGGAAAAGGTTCTTGGAATTATTGAACTTGCATCGTTTAACGTGCTGGAAGATTACCAGATTGAGTTTGTTGAAAAGGTTGGACAGAGTATTGCCTCTACCTTGCAGGCGGTTAGAATTAACCTGAGAACGCAGCTGTTGCTCAACAGATCCCAGCAGCAAGCCGAGGAGTTGGCGGCTCAGGAAGAGGAGATGCGCCAGAATATGGAGGAGCTGCAGGCAACCCAGGAGGAGTCGGCACGCAAAGGTACCGAAATGCAAAGTTACATTGAAGCATTAAATACCTCTACATACGTTGTTGAATACGAAACTGATGGTACCATAATTAACATCAACAGCGCATTTCTCGAGCTGCTTGGGCTTGATAGGGATGAAGTTATAGGAACACACTACAGCGATAAGATGCAGCTCAATGCGGCTCAACGGAAGGAGCTCGAGCGATTCTGGCAGGACTTGAGGAATGGTATTCAGCGAAAGGAGATTAACACCTACAAGGTTAATGGCGTAACCTTTAAGTTTCAGGAAACCTATACTCCAATTCGTGATGAGTCTGGCATGATTTATAAGATACTGAAGATTTCAAATAATATTTCAGGGACAAAGTAGAGCGGTGTGATGCTAAATTGGGATAAGTTACTTTTGCCCTTGCGCCTTGGAAAGGAGGAGGATTTGCCTGAGACGGAAGTGCCGGGACGAACCCATTTTCAGCGCGATTATGACAGGCTAATATTCTCTTCACCGTTTCGCCGTCTGCAAAATAAGACGCAAGTTTTTCCCCTACCCGGAAGTGTTTTTGTGCACAACCGACTTACCCACAGCTTAGAGGTTGCCAGCGTTGGCCGGTCGATGGGATCTATTGTTGTGGATCGGCTCGAAGATTCCAAGTATAGCCAGCTGTTTTCGGAAATTCCTACTATCGTAAGCACCGCCTGCTTAGCGCACGACTTGGGTAATCCACCATTTGGTCATTCCGGTGAGGATGCCATTCGCCATTTCTTTCTTCAAAATAGCGGCAAATTCGAAAAGGAACTCTCCTATGCTCAACTGCTCGATTTAACACAGTTTGAAGGGAACGCTAATTCACTTAGATTGCTGACCCATAGCTTCAAGGGTAGAAGAGCTGGAGGGTTTGGTTTAAGCTATGCCACGATGGCTGCATTGGTAAAGTATCCATGGGAATCTACTCAGGGTGTGGCCAAGAAGAAGTATGGTTTTTTTCAGGCCGACAAGGCTGTTTTTGAACAAATAGCCTCTGCAACCGGGCTGCTGCATAGGGGTGAAAATACCACCTCCTATTGCCGTCATCCACTTGTCTATTTAATGGAAGCGGCCGACGATGTATGCTACAATATCATGGACTTGGAGGATGCCCATAAGCTCGGCATTATCTCTACACAGAGGGTTAAGGAGTTGCTATTGGATTTTTTTCCGGAAAGCAATTCGAAAAATGTCCGAAATAGAATAGAGTCAACGCTTAAGGTTGTTACCGATAGCAATGAACAGGTTGCATACTTAAGGGCAATGGTTATTAACAAGCTGGTAGAGGAGTGTAGCAACTCCTTTGTTGAATTTCTGCCACACATAATGGCTGGTGAGCCGGTTAACCCGCTCATGAAAAATTTGCCCGACGAGTCGAAAGGTGCCCTAAGCACCATTTCTACAATATCAGTAAGGGAGATATACAATCACCATTCGGTGGTGGAGATTGAGTTGGCCGGTTTTAAGATTTTAAATACGCTGCTCGACATATTTACCGATGCGTTGCAGCATCGTGACTCCAGCTATGCAAAAAAGCTCCTGTCGCGTATACCTTCTCAGTATGAACTCAATAATGGTAGCCTCTACCTTGACCTACTTTCGGTAGTCGATTTTGTTTCGGGAATGACCGATACCTATGCGCTTGAGCTTTTCCAAAATCTTTCCGGAATAAGCATACCGGGAATTTCACGTTAGTAACCCATATGGAGGCTTCTCTCGATGACTGAAGAGCTATTTGAGCCAAGTAGCTCTTTATATTAAGCATCCATGCTAAAAGGGAATTTTCTTAATTCCAGGCGCTGCAAGAAATGACTTGATAATTGTTCTCGAATCGCGATTGTCGGGAAACGACTTTATGCAGTCGTGAAGTGCATCAACGCTAGTGGTCATATTTTGGTCGCAAAAACCCCAGCCAGCGAGCTTTCCGCACTCCACCTTCACCACGGCCAACTCCTCTGGAATACGTCCCTTGTCGAGCAGGAAAAAGGAGGCTTTGGGTAGGTCGGAGGAGGCCATCGCCTTTTCCACCCGTTGGTTGTACTCTTCGGGCGATTCTTCCCCCTTGCAGGCTCCCTTGCAAAGGCCAATTTGACTGTGAAAGCATCCGCCTGTGGTGCTGTAGAGGCCGCAAAGTTTTTGACAAAGGCCGTGCTGATCGATGAGGTCGTTGAGCACCTTGCGTGCCATGGTTTGGGAGGTGAAGGTGGCAATGGGTGTGCTCATTTCGGCCTTGTTGGATATTTTTAGGTTGAGGTAGCCACTGGCATCTGCTTCAACGAAGAGGCCGTAAGAGCTCCCTTTTCGGCGCTGAGCGCGGTTATACACCGGGATTTGCTGCTTTATGTGGTGTGACTCCAGCAGCAGGGCTACCAGTTCGCTACCGGTGAGTTCCCATGTAATGTCGGCAATGGCTCCAACCATTTCAGTTTCTCGTCGCGATTTGGCTCCTGTAATATGTTGGCTTATTCTGCTTTTAATGTTGATGCTTTTTCCTACGTAAATGAGCTCCGCTTTCTCATTCCACAGAAAATAAACACCTGTTTCGTCGGGTAGGTTGGCGAGCCGCTCGGTGGAGAGGTTTGGGTGTAGCTTTTCGCGTGAAATAACGCTTCCGTTGAGGGGGATGATTTGGTTTCCATTGTTTCTCTCCAGCAGCAGCCGAAGCAGCTTGACGGTGGCCGTGGCATCTCCCGCCGCACGGTGACGGTCACCAAACTGAATGTTGAGCGATTGGCAAAGGTTTCCCAAGCTATAGGAGGGAAGTCCTGGAATAAGCTTGCGGCTCCAGCGAACGGTGCATAGCGTAGGCCGATTGTAGGTGTAGCCAAGCCGTTGAAATTCATTGCGGATGAAACCATAGTCGAACGGGGCGTTGTGGGCCACAAATACGCAACCTTCGGTAAGCTGTACCAGCCGTTTCGCCACCTCGTAGAACTTGGGTGAATTGGCCACCATTCCGTTGTTAATGCCGGTTAAGGTGGTAATGTACGATGGAATGTTTGTTTCAGGGTTGATAAGGGTAACCAGCTCATCTACCACAGTTTCACCGTCGAATAGGTAGGCTGCAATTTCAATTATCCGGTCGCGTTGAGGATTTCCTCCGCTTGTTTCAAGGTCGACTACAACGTACATGGTGTGTGGCAAAAAAGCAGCCGCAGGTTGTTAACCGCGGCCGCCGAATTATTTTCTATCCAAATTTATAAACCGTCATGCCGACAGTGAGCCTATTTAGCAAACATTAGGCTTCTCTGGTTGCAATGCAGATTACTTTTTCAATTATTCCATCGCTATTTGCAACAGGTGAGTAGGTCTCGTGTAGCGTAACCTTGGCATTGTTCAATTTTCCAACGTAGGTCCGGTTTACAATAATGCCTTTTAGCAAATCGCTCCAAAGTCCCTTTTGGGCCTCTTCCGATTCATCCATGCCAAACACTTCGTGGTGGTGATGGCCAACAATCTCATTCTCGCTTTTGCCCACCAAACCAAGCACTGGTTGGTTTACCGAAACTATTACTCCATTGGTGGTGAAGTAGGTAACCAGCGTGTTGGCATTGAGTGCTGAGGCAAGTGCCTTGTACTCATTCTCGTGAGCCACCATTTTTTTATGCAGCTCTTCGGCTTCAGCCACCTTTGCGTTGGCGGTGATTTCTGCCTGCTTAAGCTCTGTTACAATCTTGCTGATGCCCCAAACACCAACAACCTCGCCATGATCGTTAAACAGCGGCATTTTTGTGGTGGATACCCACTGCTCCCGTCCGTCGTCAAATTGTTCGTGAACCACATGGTCTACTATGGGGTTTTGGCTAGTCATAATGGCCTTTTCTTCGTTGAAGGCTATTTGAGCATGCTCCTTGGAGTGGAAGTCGAAGTCGGATTTTCCAATGAGGTCTTCGGGAGTCTGTGCCTTGAACAGCTTTACCATTGATTTGCTGATGCGGATGAACTGACTGTTGGTGTCCTTAAAGTAAACAAAGTCGGGGATGTTGAGCATGAGTGCGTCCAGCAGGGCCTTTTCCTGAGCGAGCTGCCCTTGCAGCTCCTCCTGCTCAAACCGCTTGCGCTCCATCTCCTCTTGGGTAGCTTGCAGCTCCTCCATATTTTGACGCATCTCCTCTTCCTGTGCTGCCAGCTCCTCAGCCTGTTGCTGTGCCCTTGCCAGCAGTTCTGCAGTACGGATGTTAATCTTTGTGGCGGAAATGGTGGCGGCAATACTTTCCGAAACCTTCTCAACAAATGCAATCTGGTATTCTGGGAGCTCATTAAAGCTGGCCACTTCTATCACCCCGTAAATATTATCGTTAACCATCATTGGTATGAGTAGCAGTGCTCTTGGATTCTCCTTGCCCAAACCAGAGGTAATGGTGATATAGTTGTTTGGAATTGCCGTCATGTAGATGCGCTTCCTTTCCAGATAGCAGCGGCCAACCATACCTTCACCCGGAGAAACGGTTTTTTCCAAAAACTTTCTTCGGTCATAGGCGTAGGAGGCCGTCATCTCCAAAGTAGGATTGGATTGGTCGGCATCGTTGATTACGAAAACACCACCCTGATTTGCGCCAAGGTAGGTTACCAGATTTTGAATTATCTCGTAGGAGAGCTCCTGTAGGTTATCGTTGTTGCGACGAAGTATGTCGCCAAAAAGAGCGATACCCTTGGTTGCCCAGTTCTGGCGCTCCTCTTCCTCCTTACGCAGGGTCTCCTGTTCGCGAGCCTCCTTTAGCGACTGGCGCATATCTAGTAGCGATTTTCCCAGAAGATCGTTGGAACCCAGAAGTTTAAATTCTGCATTTAGGTTGCCTTTTCCTATTTCCCGAGCAAACACCTCGGCGTTATTAAGGCCGTCGACCAAGCTGTTGAGCGAGTTTCCCAGCTCCTCTAGCTCATCGCCTGTTTCTATGGAAACCTTTTTTGAGGAGTCGATATCCCCCATGGCCATAATGTTTAGCCTATCTTTGATGGTCATTATGGGGTTGGTAATGTTTTTAGCAATAAGTCGAACAACAAATGCCAACAACCCTAAGCCAAGAATCATCACAATTATGGATGCATAGAGCGTATTTCTGGAAGCCTGCATGATGGAGGAGGAGGGGGTGATAAGCCCAAGAGACCAAGGCTGGTCGGTATCGGCAACCTTAACTGGGCGAAGAACGATGTAGCATTTTTTCCCATCAATTGTTGCATAGAATTGAGTTCCTAAACCATCGGCAATTCGTTTTTCCAGCTTGTTAGACACCGTGATGTCTGGGTATACCTCCACCAACTTCTTCCCAACATTGTCGGGATTTGGATGGGCGATCATTATGCCATTGTTGGAAACGAGAAAGGCAAAGGATCCGTCGTAGGAGTGAATGCTGGTTACCTGATCCTGAAATTTGGAGAGAGGAATGTCTACACCCGCTAGGCCAACAAATCGACTTCCTTTATCGATGGGAACGCAGACGCTGGTGACCATGGTGGTGTGTACACCGTCGATGGAGTAAGGGTAAGGATCTATAATTGCCTCCTTATTGCTGGTTTTTACCTTGTAGTATGAGCTCTGGATGTTGTTGCCTGCAGTATCCTTTTGCTCAACGTAGCTTAAAATTTCACCGTGGCTCTCATACACCGAGGTTGATTCACGTCCATAGTCCAGCTTGTAGCCGGGTCGTATGGCAGAATATTCCCAGTTCATCCATACATACAGGTATTTAGGATTATTCCTTTTCAGATTATAGAGCAGGTCCATGTAGATGGAGTCGCGCATAGGCCGAGGGATTTTTTCATAGCCGTACATGGATTGGGCCAATGCCCGCGAAAATCCAAGGTCCAGCTCTAGGTCACCTCTGATTAGGGCAGCCTGTTTCTCAGCCTGTTTTGTAACGGTGGAAATGGCGCTATCTGTGGCCATTTGCTTGATGCGGTAACCTGCAAAAACACCAATTAAGGTAATAACTGCAATGCCAGTCAGCAACACCAAAACCTGCATCTTTGTCGTCAACCTGAACTTCTTGAATGAAATCATCTCCCCGATTATTAATGTTCGGTATGGTAATCAACGGTGAAGTGGAGGCTCCATACTTCCAAGTATTCAACTATACAGCGGTTTGCGTAAAATGGCAAAAGGCTGAAAATAGAGCCACCAACCCCGGTTAAAAATATAAAATGTTTTCCTTCTTAGAAATAAATAGGTTTAATTCTTTGGATGACTGTTTAAATGACACCATCCGTGAGCCTCTTTTTGACCATAAACTCCAACGAAGAGCGTTTTGTAATAAGCAAAATAAAAAACGATATGTAATAGTTCTGTCTCTTTGTTGTAACTTTTCACGCAACATAGTCGCCTAACGCAAAATCAATGTCCCTTACCTATGCGCTTTTTTACTAGTCTGATTTTTCTATTCGCCTCCATAGTTACGCAGGCACAATCCATAAGTGGAACCATTACCGACGAGCGGGGCGCTGCCGTTCCCTACGCAACTGTATACATCAAGGAGCTTAAGCTGGGCACAACAGCCAACGATTATGGCGGCTACAGTGTTCAGGTGCAAGCCGGAACCTATTCTATTGTTTTTCAAAGTTTGGGGTATGAAACGCTGGAGGAGCAGGTGGTTGTGGGTGCGAAGGGGTTGTATCATAACGTTACCCTGAACACAAAGCCATACCAAATAGCAGGGGTAAGAGTTACACCTGGATCCGAGGATGCCGCCTACGGCATTATGCGCAGGGCCATCGGCATGGCGCCATACTACCAAAATCAGATTGTTTCCTATAACGCAGAGGTATACATGAAGGGAAGCCTCAAGGTTAAGAAGCTTTCATGGATTGTGAGAAAGATGACCAACGCAGAAGACATGCCAAAGGTTGGTGTACTTTACCTCAAGGAGTCGTTGAGCGACGTCAAGTTCACCGCTCCTGACAAGTATGACCAAACGGTAAAGAGCATGCGTTCCACCTTCCCCAATGATAACGGCGGGGATCCCATGGCCTTTGTAAATGCGAGCTTTTACCAGCCAAAAATTGGGGATATCATACTCCCTCTTGCACCATACGCCTTTAACCACTACAACTTCCGCTACGAAGGATTTAGCATGGAGGGCGATGTGGTGGTGAATAAGATTAAGGTTATTCCAAAGCGAAAGAGCAAGCAGCTGGTGTCGGGCTTCATCTACATTGCCGATAACTTTTGGAATCTACATGCCGTGGATTTGTCTGTTGAATCGACGGTGGGAACCGTTCATCTGCAGCAAAACTTTGGCGAGGTGGAGAAGAACGTGTGGCTTCCGGTAAGCTATTACTTCGACATTATTGGCCAGTTCTTAGGCAACGAAGGCGACGTAAAGTATACTGCTTCGGTAAAGTATAACCAGGTTACGCAGAATACTAGACTTAAACCTCCAACGGCTTTTCCTGAGGTGAAAGTGGCTATGGAGGAGAGTAAAAAGGAGGTTGTTCCTGCACCAAAAACTAGAAAGCAAAAGCGAGAGCAGGTTCGCAAGCAGAAGATGCAGCAGCTAATGGAGAAGGACAAGCTTAACAACAGGGAGATGTACCAAATGGCTGCCCTCATGAAGGAAGAGGCGAAGGCTAAGGATACCACAAAGCAGAAAGGGTTGGAGATAAAAGATAACCGAAACAACATAAAGATAGATTCTACCGCTAGGCTAACCGATAGCATCGCTTGGCAGCACATTCGCCCGGTTGCCCTTACCCCAGAGGAGATTGCTGGAATGAAGCTGGCAGCCCTACCTGATGTCGCCCACAAGTCGGACACTGCAAAATCGGCAAAGGACACCTTGCCGAAAAAGCCATCGGTGTTTAACAGGGTTGTTTTTGGAAAAACGTGGACCAAGGGAGATTCGGTAAAGATGGCCTTTTCGGGACTCATTAACCCGACCCAATTTAGGTTCAATACCGTAGATGGTTTTGTTGCTGGCGCCTACTTTCGCTACCGAAAGCATTACTCCACCACCACCTTCGACATTAAGCCCTCGCTGGCCTACGCCTTTAGCCGAAAAACGTTGATGGGGAACCTTTACACACGCTACGATTACGCTCCGCTTCGCCGAGGCTCGTTCTCCTTTTCGGCAGGAAGTGAAAGTGTGGATTTTAACAGAGAGAACGGCGTGAGTGTTTTTGGCAATACGCTCTCTTCGCTCTTTTTCCGAACTAACTACATGGCTCTATACCAACATGATTTTGTAGAGTTCGACAACTCTATCGACCTAGCCAACGGGCTGGTGCTTACCTCCGGTGGTGGTTTCTATAACCGAACCATGCTTCGGAACCACACCGATTTTTCGTTCTTCTACACCGACAGCAAAGATTTTAAGCCAAACCTCCCGGTAGCCGATTCGGTGTACGGAACCTATCTGCCCAACCATAAGGCGGCAATTGTGGAGTTGGGCCTCAGCTACACTCCAAAGTATTACTACCGCATGGAGCGAAAACGAAAGGTGATGGTGAGTTCCAGCTATCCAACCATTCACGTAAGCACGCGAATTGCTCTACCCAATTTGGCGAACAATTACGCCGACTTTGTGGCTGTGGAGGGAGGGATATCCCAGCTCATTCATTCTGGACCCTCCAACTGGATTAGTTACAGCGTTAGCTATGGCAACTTTGTTCGAAAAAACAGGCTCTACTTCCCCGACTTTAAGCACTTCAACACGCAGCTTATTCCGCTGGTTTTTGATGATTTCAGCAACAGCTACCAGCTGCTTGACTACTACGACCATAGCACGTTGAAGGCGTGGGCAACCGGTTTTGCCCACTACCAGTCGCCATTCCTTCTGTTGAAGTATTTACCTTTCCTTAGCAACCGGATGTGGCAGGAGAACCTTTATGCCAGCTACCTCTACACCAAGGGCAGAACTCCATACTGGGAGGCAGGCTATGGATTAACACAAATAAGCCTATTTGGTGGAGTGGGAGTGTTTGTGGGCTTCAATGGGCAAAAATTCTCCTCGTTTGGGATAAAAGCCTCTTTTAAGCTGGTAAATCAAATAAGATTGTAGTCATTAATCCAACACACAATCATCAATTTTCAGTAAAATAAGCAACACCTACATTGCCTCCACTATCCTATGTGGTAAACAAACACCACAGAAAGCCTGTTAACTAGAAAATTCTCACCAGTCTTTTGTATGTTTGAATTTTGCAAATCGAGTTTAGGTTATGAAAAACGTTGGACATACATCGCTTGATGAGTTCTACAGAGATGCGGCTGACTTTATGGGCAAGGAGGTAAATTCGCTTTTACCTCCCGACATCAATAAAGAAATTGGGCACTTCAATATTTTTGATATTGCAGAAACGCTTGCCGAGGTGAAGCGAAAATCGGTAATGCCTTACAACCGAAGAGCCTACTATAAAATCAGCCTCATAAAGGGAAGAAATCGAGCAGAATACGCCGACAAGGTAATCGACATAGAAAAAAACGCCCTGCTATTTGGTACCCCCAAGGTGCCATACAATTGGGTTTCCCAGGACCCAAATCAATCCGGGTTCTTCTGTGTTTTTACCGAGGAGTTTTTAATTAAAAATAAAAGCGGAGTGGTGCTGGACGACTTGCCCATTTTTAAACCGGGAGGTTATCCCATATTCCAAATCACCGACAGCGAAACCGTAGAGATTGCTGCAATATTTCAGAAGATGCAAAAAGAAATTGCATCCGATTATGCCTACAAGTATGACCTTCTCCGTAATTACGTGTTGGAGTTAATTCACTATGGACAAAAACTTCAACCGGCACATGCATCTTACCCACCTCAAAATGCATCTGCCCGAGTTACTTCATTGTTTGTTGAGCTACTCGAAAGGCAGTTTCCCATTGAATCGTTCAATCAAAAATTGAGGTTGCGAACGGCAAAGGATTATGCCGACAGGCTTGCCATACATGTTAACTATCTGAACAAGGTGTTGAAAGAAAATACGGGTAAGACTACCACTAACATTATCAGCAACAGAGTGGTGCAGGAAGCAAAGATTTTGCTGAAGCAAACCGATTGGAATATTTCTGAAATAGCCTATTCTCTGGGTTTTGAAGAGGTGGCACACTTCACCAATTTTTTTAAAAAACACACATCTGTTACGCCACTGATGTTTCGTTCCTGAAAACCAATGTTTGAATTTTGCAAATATTGGATTGATGCGTGTAAGCGCTTTGCCCACAAAACGCCTCAACTTTGCAACATAAAAACAAACTGTAATGGATATGAGCACAAAAAGTAAAATTGCCTTGGTAACCGGCGGAAGTCGTGGGTTAGGCAAAAACATGGCCATTAGCCTTGCAAAAAATGGTGTTGATGTGGTGCTTACCTACAATAGCAACAAGCAGGAAGCCGACAAGGTGGTGGCCGAAATTCAATCGATGGGGCAGAAGGCAGCCACCTTTCAGCTCGATGCTGGAAACGTAAAGCAGTTCGATGGGTTTTTCAGGCAGGTAACCGAGTACTTAAAGGAAGAAACGGGCAGCACGAGTTTTGACTTTCTCATTAACAATGCAGGTACGGCGCTTTACGCCCCATTTGCTGAAACCACTGAGGAGCAGTTCGACACGGCAATGAACATCCACTACAAGGGCGTGTTCTTTCTCACCCAAAAGGCACTGACCTTTATCAACGATGGCGGTCGTATCATAAACATCTCTTCGGGGCTCGCTCGATTCTCGTTTCCGGGTTCGTCGGCATACGGTTCCATGAAGGGGGCCGTTGAGGTGCTTACGCGCTACCTTGCCAAGGAGCTAGGGCCACGGAAAATAGCCGTCAATGTGGTTGCTCCCGGAGCCATTGCCACCGATTTTGGCGGAGGTCATGTGCGCGACAACAAGGAGGTAAGCAGCAATATTGCTAGTGCAACAGCTCTAGGGCGTGTTGGCTTACCCGATGACATTGGCGGTGTGGTTGCATTCCTCTGTAGTGAGGAGGCCAAGTGGATCAATGGACAACGCATTGAGGTCTCCGGAGGTATGATGCTGTAATACCCCAAAGAACTACTTGCCTAAACCATTAGGGTCTACCTAGAACCTCGCCGCTAAATGTTGCGAGGTTCTCTTTTTATCAGGTATTCAAGTATCGCTTATTGCTTCCACAATGGTTATATTTGGAAAGCTCTTGATGAATGTTGTTCGTTGTTTTAGAATAAGCCTTATGAAGTTAATTGATATCGACAGTTGGAACAGAAAGGAGCACTTCGAGCTTTTTTCCAAAATGGCAAGTCCGTATTTTGGTATTGTTACGGAAGTGGACTGTACAGTAGCATATCAAAGAGCAAAGGAGAAGGGCATCTCCTTCTTTGCCAGCTACCTTCACAAATCAATGGTCGCTGTGAACAAGGTCGATGAGCTAAAGTACAGAATTGTTGACGGTAAGGTGTATCAATTTGACAGGATTCATGCAGGGGCAACAATTGGAAGAGACGACGGAACCTTTGCCTTCATTTTTGTCCACTTCTCCAAAGACTTTCAGGAATTTAATGCCGAATTGCAAGCGGAAATCGATGCGGTTAAACACTCATCAGGGTTGCGTTTAAACGGTGATGATGTTAAAATAGACTTAATCCGGCATTCTACTATTCCTTGGACATCTTTTACGGCCCTTTTACACCCAACAAACTTCAACAGAACAGAGTCCGTTCCCAAAATTACTTTTGGAAAATTTTCTGTGAAGGAGGGACGAAAATTCCTTCCTGTTTCCATTGAAGCTCATCACGGATTGCTCGACGGATTTCACATAGCAAAATACCTGGAAGAATTTCAAGCTCGGCTCGACGAATAAAAAAGATTGCCTCGCGGTAACCGATTTACAAGTTAAACATTAGGTGCCTTTTTGCAGAAAGCCAATCAATTGTTTAAAATTCGAACCCGGTTTTGGCGGCAGGGTAGTCCAGCGAGTAGTGAAGTCCCCGGCTTTCGCGCATGTTCTGTGCCATACGGATAATGAGGTAACCAACGCTGATGAGGTTTCGCAGCTCGCACAGGCTTTGTGTAAGTATGGACTTTTTGTAGAGTTCCTCCGTTTCACGGTAGATAATCTCCAACCGGTTCATGGCCCTCTCGAGTCGAAGATTGGAGCGCACAATCCCCACGTAGTTGCTCATTATCTGCTGCATCTCCTTATAGTTTTGGGTAATGAGCACCAGTTCCTCCATGTGGGTGGTTCCTTCGTGGTCCCAGTCGGCGATGGCTTCCTGCAGAACAGCGTGCTGAAAGCTATGAACTGTGGCCTTGGCTGCCCGTTCGGCGTAGACGATGGCCTCAATAAGCGAGTTTGAGGCCAAGCGATTTCCTCCATGCAATCCTGTGGAGGCCGTCTCACCAATGGCGTACAGGTTGTGAATGGTGGTTTGTCCATTGATATCCACCTTAATGCCACCGCAGAGGTAGTGGGCCGCAGGCACTACCGGAATCATATCCTTGGTAATGTCGATACCAATGGAGAGGCACTTCTGGTAAATGTTTGGGAAGTGTGCCTTAATGTCGTCGGGGTTTTTATGGGTGCAGTCGAGGTAAACAAAGTCCTCACCGCGAATTTTCATCTCGTTGTCGATGGCGCGGGCCACCACGTCGCGAGGGGCTAGCGAACCACGCTTATCGTAGCTGTGCATGAACTCCTTCCCGTCCTGTGTGCGGAGAATGGCACCAAAGCCACGCATGGCCTCGGTTATCAAAAACGAAGGCCGTTCACCCGGGTTGAAAAGCGAGGTGGGGTGAAACTGGATAAACTCCATGTTCTCGATAACGCCCTTGGCCCTATGCACCATGGCAATGCCGTCGCCGGTGGCTACGGGAGGGTTGGTGGTGGTGTAGTAAATGTTGCCCGTGCCACCCGTTGCCACCACCGTTACCTTCGACAAAAAGGTGAACACCTTCTGCGTCTTTAGGTCGAGCACGTAGGCGCCGTAGCACTCAATGTCCTTGTCGTTCTTCTTTACCAGCTTGCCTAGGTGGTGCTGGGTGAGCAGCTCCAGCGCAAAGAAGTTTTCGAGTATTTCAATGTTCTTGTTGGCCTTTACCTGCCGGATAAGCGCCCGCTCAATTTCGGCACCGGTGCTATCCTTGTGGTGTAGAATGCGGTGCTCGGAGTGACCGCCCTCCTTGGCCAAGTCGTACTGGCCATCGGGGTTTCGGTCGAACTTTACGCCCCATCGAATGAGCTCCTTTATTTGCTCCGGTGCCTCGGTAACCACCATGCGCACCACCTCCTCGTTGCAGAGCCCTGCACCGCAGATAAGCGTATCGTTAACGTGCTTTTCGGTATTGTCGGGCGAATAGGTTACTGCCGCTATTCCTCCCTGTGCAAAGGCGGTGTTGGTATCGTCGAGTGCACTCTTGGTTATCAGGATAACCTTTCCGTAGTCGGCCACCTTGAGGGCAAAGCTGAGCCCGCCAATTCCTGAGCCAACCACCAGAAAATCCGTTTTCCGGTTCATGTGTGCTAAAAAATTTTGGCAAAGATAGTGTTAAAATTGCAGAAAGGAGGAGAGAAAGTAGTGAGATGGGGGAAATGTGCCAATGCGGCAATGGGTCAATCCGTCAATGGCCGGACATGTTATGCCAATTAGACAATGCGACAATTAGGCAATATGTCAATGAAAAAAGAGAAGCCAGTCCCGCAAGGGACGATAGTATGGTAGCAGATTAGCGTTCAACGTGGTTTCAGTGCCGAAGGCACGGCAGAGCAATTTGGAAACCCGACAGCAGTTAGACAAGCTTTGAGGATGGGAGGGGTTTGAAAATTCTTTCATCGACATTTTTCAGGACGAGACGTATTGGCCCAACCTATTTACAAACGAATTGCCATTTTTTCATAACCCTGTCAGGGATATGGTTTTTAGCACGGGAGTGCCAACTTGGTTTCGCTAGTTTTGCAACAAGCCCTGACAGGGTTAAAAAAAGGTTCAAGGACTTCTTCCAAAAAAATATCGCTACCCTATAACGCAAAGCCGCCCCGAACATCGGGGCGGCTTGTTTTGCTGGGGCTGTTACCTAGCATTGTGGGGGAAGCGAAACTACGCCGTCTTCCATCTTTCCTTGCTGTTCCTAACATGTTTTTGCTATTTGCTAAGAACAGTATGATATGTGAAATTTGTCTGTTTTAACTCCAATTCAGGATCTCTTGCTTTATTAAAGTGTTTGTAAAATCGAAAATATTATTTTAAGTTACCATACAGCACTTATTTTATATCCTTCAGTCTCTTTTGCCACAGCTATATGGATTGTAACTCTCTGTTTGATTTTCCTGTTGGACGGGTCTTCTGTATTAACAATATAGGAGATAATGTAGTCATTAATCTTCGTTGAATCTTTTGTAATGGACATTGTTTCTAAAGATTCATTATCAGTTCCAAAATCATTGGTGAATATGTCATGATCTAGTCCTTGAGATTGAAATAACTTTTCAACTTCATTTCTTAAGTTATTTGTACAATACTTTTGAAAAAGAGAATCTAACTCTTTTTTAAGAATAGCCGGTTTGCTCCCTCTTGCCCAGACAGAATTATAGCTGGTGTAGAACTCCTTTAGCATTATAACAATCTGCTTTTCGTCATTTTGAGCACGAACACAACCGATGTTATTTACAAGCATTATACCTGTGATCAAAAAGGATATTAAAATTTTCATGTCATTTTTTTTAAATGATTAAATGTTTTAATTATCGACATCCCATCTAAAAATTGAATAGCTGGGTTGATATGTTCTGTAACCTCGTCCAGGCCAAAATCCATTTTCCATGAAGTCCGATGCCCATTGACTTCCATTGTACATATTAATGTGCCCTGCTGTATTTCCTCCTTGGTACGGTTGAAACACTCTAATATCACCCTTAACTGGAGAATAGTTTGATGATGTAACTGTTTTAAAGCCAAGTTTTAATAAAAATGGACCGTAATTTTTTGCCAAATTAGGGCGTCCTGCTGTATTTATTCCTCCTGCTTCCAATGCTTTTCTCACAGCTCTTGCACAATACCCACAGTTTTCTTTATCATATTGGGGATATGCATTTTTATCAAGAAATGCAACAGCTTTATCTATATCAAATTGATAACCAGTCCTCCCGCCAGCTTTCCGCTTTCCCCTTACGTATGTATCC